>Ga0123355_10002781_pt1 | contig 24824 bp, 7 predicted proteins | sample TergutEmb28metaG_3_FD_89872 | JGI IMG/M metagenome (GOLD analysis project Ga0123355, IMG submission 89872) | Embiratermes neotenicus P1 segment gut microbial communities from Petit-Saut dam, French Guiana - Emb289 P1 | ecosystem: Host-associated > Arthropoda: Insects > Digestive system > Gut ...
GCAGGAGGCGACATATCCCAGAAGACTGGGACCACCAGTAGCACCTCCTTGATAACTTAAAATCTCATATCAGGCATAATCGCTGGCAGAAAACTCATCTGGTACAAGGATCTTTGGTATAAGATGTTTATTGGCCGGCTTAAACAGCAGTGCCAAAATATATTGCATTGATTATATCACGCTTCTTATATGAGTAAACATTAAGTCTTCTGTTAGCTTCCATGAAAAGTTGGATGACGTCATCAGTAATAAAGAGGTGATTAGTAGTTTAGGAACTAGTGAAGGTGCTTCCTGTCACATGACACAGTCATGCGTCCACAAAAATAGTAGCAAATCGAACTTTCTACACCGAAATCAGAAAGACGTTGGAAATATAAAGAAATTTGTTCCAGAGCTGGACTTTTTAATGATTCTTAGTAACAAAATTCTTCAAACTTTTTCCATATTTTTAGCTACGATTGTTATAATATTTTCGATATCGTACAGTCAGAACAACTTTAAGCCAATGATCTGTAGTTAAGATTTGCTGGTAATTTCTCATGTATATACCGAGAAACACTGAATTGTATTTTCAGATTACACATTAGGAAGAATAAGTCAACATATTCCTTATGGCATTTAACGCCAATTAAATGTGCTCCAAAGAATTACAAGTTTCCTCGAAAATGTGTACATAAAATAAGAGAATTGACGCTTCCAGTTTTCAACTTTCAAACTTTCCCGTTCTGATTGAAGAATAAGAGACAAACTTGATGTCACTACTTATTAAGTTTTATTTCACTTCTTCTATGTTCGACATGTTTCAGCCTGCTACACGGATACCACCCCAACCCAGCCACACCGAAACTCCAGCACACATCGAAACAAGAACACACGACGAATGTGGTGTTACAATAGAAAAGTCGCAAGCTCGTGATGATGGATGTATTAATGTCCGAAACATGTCGAACATAGAAGAAGTGAAATAAAACTTAATAACTAGTGACATCAAGTTGGTCTCTTATTCTTCAACTATCACAATGATGCACGGTCCAATATACATATGATTTCCCGTTCTGTTTATGTCTCATTCATTTTTCGCTTTCAAAACCTTTGTTTATTTAATAATATTGTTGCAAATTCCAACTACATCCACCACGTAGCAGCAGCAAATGAAAAAGAAATGTTTCTCTCTCTCCTCCCGCATAAAGAGTGTAGTGAAGAAGGATACTTAGAGCAAGAAAGAAACGACGAGAGAAGGCCTCCGTTTTGTATTTGACAAATGAGAACTTCTCTCTCGGCTCGGATTGGTCAGTTTGACTGATGTCTAGCCACTCCCAAACATCATTAAGAGAAGAAAAAGGCCACGAAAGAGAACGAAAAGATTACAAAAATAGTCAGACACGACTGTAGGCAACATGCCTGATTACAGTGGAATGAAAACCAATTCTATCGAACTTGCTACTTGTTTCAGATTGTGTTGTAAAAAGAGTTTACAACTAGGCCCTCACGATGCATTCTCTACACGACCCACAACCGAACACTGATTGGTGCGGGAAATAATTTAATCCGTGGGCCATCACCATGTGTTAAAAGTACGTAAGCAATAATTCTTGCCCCAGAACTTTAGAACAGGCATGACGTAGTTTCGCAACTCCAAACACAATTTGGAGCACTGTAGAGCAAAATTTACGACATAAGGACCATTTTAAAATCTTCAATTCATGTGCGGGACGCGAATGAATATTAGCATTAATGTCTAACATTGTTAAGTAAATATTGCTTCATGTTAGGGATTAAAATACTGCAACATCGAAGAAATAATTATTAATACAATTACAGTAAAAATTAAGAATAATTAATTATAATTTTATTTCCGATATCCTATTATTTTTATAAAAGAAAAATGTCAATGAACAGATTTTTACTCTTTCTATGTCACTGATAATTTTTAAGAAATACGAATGTAGTCACAAAACGTTATGATTTTTAAGAAATACGAATATAATCACAAAACCTTATGATTCACAAACACTTGACTATAATAATATTAGAACATACTACAACTGAAAACATAAGGGGTAATGGGGCTTACCATTCCGTCCGTTTCTCACTTCTCTCGCGGTAAAAATTTGGAGAGTTTTCAAATAAGATATCACCATGCAATATGCAGGAAGACTGTTAAATATTAAATGACGTTTATGAAATTCATCTACATGTTCTTCATTCTCGTGCGTGAGCATAACTGAACTGTCCGAAAACTTTCGCACTCAGCACGTTCCGCGGGTTGCATGTCACTGACTTGCAGCTGTAATTACTTCATCCGAAATTAATTACACTCATCCCTCGATTTCGCGGGTTCGTAATTCGCGGTTTCGAAAATTCTCCTTGTCGCCCCTTCAGTGGACAGAAGCATGGAAATGTTCGACAATTCGAAGCGGTCTTGGAGCTGAAGGAAGGAAAGAAACGATCTCATCACAACATTTCGGCAACAATTTGAAAAAAGAAGAAAAAAAATTAAAAATACGAAAACGCTGTTACTGAGAAGCGGTCAGTTATTTGCGGATTTACGCTTTGCTCGGGGTCTTGGGGCCTAACCACAGCGAAAAAGCTACGGATGAGGGTATGTATAATGGTAAAGTGATCACGTTACAGGCCCGGTGTGGTCCAAAGGGTGGGTAGAGGTATAGCTCTACTCTTCCATGACCGCGGCACTAGAAGGAGGTGAGTGGTCAGCAGCACGCCCCGGCCGAACTTTACCTCGGGAAAGACACGTTACCCATTTTACAGGAGGCTGGGTGGGCCCCAGGGCCGGTCTGAGCTACCCGACTCACGAGGATATATATGGTCACAAAGAATTCTGTAGCAGCGGTCTGAAACAAGGTGTTTTTCTAATAAAGCCAGAGATTAAGTCCATAGAAGCAGCCAGTTATGTTCTTTAAATGTACAATATTGATGTGGTGATAACTGAAGTTAACAAACAGGCATTGTACGTAAAACGTAACTTTGAGGAGCGTTCGTGTAACGATTGTTGCAGTGGAAAATCAATAAGAATTACATATTCTGAGTGTGTATTTGTAACCTTAGGTATTCAGCATGCAATGGGCATGCTCCCTATTATATGGTCATCTGGGGCCTGTCCGGCTCTACCAAATTTTCACATTATATCATAAACCGCACGATTTTCGAAAAAAAAAATCAGCACAAAATATATGACTTTCTCTACAATTTTGGCCTGCAATATTTCCCATCTTAAGAAGAATTTAGTGAGATATTATTTTAAATTTACTTAGATCTTGGTGTAAAGTACCCGTTAGTTATTCTTGTCGGATTTTAATGAAAATTGACATATTTTCGAAAAATTCTCAAATATCAAATTTCATGAAAACCCGTCCAGTGGGAGCGGAGTTGTTCCATGCGGACGGACGGACGGACAGACGGACAGGCATGTCGAAGCCAATAGTAGATTTTCTCAATATTATGAAACTGCCTACAAAAACCTAAATTCTCGTCTGAATACCAGCCACAGTGCCACATTGTCCACGTGGATAATTCTTGGCCTGCATGGACAGACATTAAGAACTAAGCGTCTGTGTCATGTCACGGCCTCTAAGTAATGTTAAGTATATGGCAAGTATAACGTGACTTAAAAGTTGTGGGTCACAAATCTGAGTAAGAATTGGTGTTAAAATCCATACAAAAAATAGTGTGCGAGTACCAATTTTGTTTTTTGTGCCAGTGTAACTGATGACTCCAGAATAAAAGAATACTCAAATGCAACACAGTATCAGGACTGTGAGAACTTATAAATTATTAAGAAATTCGTGGTAATAAATACAGATATTTACAGATATGTCTATTAGAAAATGCTCCATATCAACGCCGATAGGCCCATGAGTGAAACTGAAATGCAGAATAGGTGTCAGCAATCACAAATGGACACTAAATGGAAGATTTCATACTGCACGCTCAGTCATCCAAATACGTACTCGTAAAATTAAAGCTGATGCCTAAATTAATGTCCACAAATATTCTACTACTAATTTCCCCAAGGACTCAGTTGGACTTTAAGAGAATTTGTTGAGGAGTGGGTTTAAAAGGTTAATTATTTACTTCCTACTCTGAAGTTTCCTTTTAAACATCTGCTCGGAGAACAGCTGTTCTGTCTGAAGAATTTCGCAGTTACCATCGGCTTTGTCTACACAAAAGCCTTATTATCTTATCATGATGGCTAATTTATTGTATTTCTACCATTTGACGTTGCGCAACCTAGATAAATGACAAAGCATCATTTCAGTAAGACAAATCTCAATAATTCAAGGTCACGCCCATTCCGATGGGTGAACTTGGATTTTTATGAGACATAAACGCAAACTGTACAGTAGTTTTGGGTCTACAAATTTCAAGTCCTGTTACATACCGCCCTTATTTAAATTCTGAGTGATTTGCGACTTTAAATAAGAATACTACCTGAAGTAAAGAAAGGGGATGTAAAGTAATGAGCTGTGCATATCTGTTAAAGAACTCGATTGTCATAATCAATGCAAAACAACTCCTTTTTGTTTCACCTGGCTACATGTTTCGGCACAAGTAATATGCCCTCGGAAAAAATAATGTAGTACTTGAGCAATCAAGAACACAAAGATAGGCTGCCATTTTATTTGCTGTCAGTTACTGCAAGCAGATTTTTTTCTTAACGTACCCTTGAGCAACCGGATAACGATTTCATAATCCAACAATCGATTATGAAATAAATGTTGGCTGAGGTAATGCAGCTTCTGTCAGATTCGCCGCGCAACCCGGAAAGGAGAAAAAGAAAAATGCGAAGACAATTTTAGCGTCAAAACAAAGCAGTTTAAAAATAAACGCAACCTTTTGTCGCCTTATAGTTCAGAGGGTTAAAAGAACTGTCTCTGCTGTCAAGTACATTAACTGCTTTAAAGTAATCACCACCCGCACATCTGTAACAGAAGTTTTGCGACTTGACTCATTGTATCGAAGTTCGTTAGGGCACACCCCTGCAGCGAATTTTGTAGCGGTTATGGCTTTTCCCCTCACGTTATTTAAATAATTCAAGTGAATTTAAATAAATTTGTCATTGTGTAAGCGATAGAGGCACATGGGTGAGTGGAGGTAGAGCACCACTCATTCCTACCCTCTACACTAGGATGAGTAGTCAGATTTATGCTACTCTTGGAAGTTCTGGGAAAAAAATAACTTAGTTCTGCCGGGAGTCAAACCGTGTTTCCTTGCACTTTCAGACCGCTTGGCCTAGTCACTGTACTTATTACGCTATCCGGGCTTCTAAATACTACAAGAAAGATATAAATTATAAAATGTGATGTAATTGTTGTGCTCTGCGAATTATAAAACCATACTTTAAAGTCTTAATTGGAAAGGTATTTTGCAGATAAAAACAGCAAAACATAAGCTCTCATTTTATATTTTATCTAATTTTAACGCAAAAGTAATTTGCAGTTCTCAAAGCAAATCCGTCTCTCTAAGACTCCATAAAACGTCGGTCTCTAAAAGTGTTGTGTCCATATGTTACCAAAGTTAGAAGGGTTTTTTAAAACAAAACTTTCGGGCAAACTGAATAAATTACTGTTTTCTATTTTAAAACGGAAACAATAAATAGGTGACGCTATTTTGCACGAAGGGCTTGAAATATGAAATTTAATTTTAATATATATGTTCCTGCTTGTGTAAGTCTATTGCTTATTTACGTCAGTATTGTTTCTAGACACTTTACAATCATGAAACACAGAGCATCCTACCTCGTAAGGAGATAAGTTGCGACTTGTACCAGGAAATAACGATCATTTGTATCGAATGTGAATAAGTTAAGAAATTCAGTAACTACAATCATTGAAATAATCAAATTTTCTTTGATGGTGATGCTTGCTTTCTTTATTTGGAATTCGTACTGAAATTAAAAGAAATTAAAGCAATTACAAAATATAACTGCTTCAAATTTGTCGAAGCTCTAGGTTAATATTTAGGAAAACCTTGAAGACTTACAAGAAATGCAAAAATTCGTTATCCTTTATTAATGTGTCAAATTAGATGCAATAGTTAAAGAACGGCTCCTTCAAAAATCGTATGTGAAAATACTATTGTCTGAAGAATCCTGACAATTATCGGCACTGTACCTTGGTGTACTCTGGTGGGAGGATCCGGCAGCACTTCGTGAGGCCTGACCCAAGCAACACTTTCTTCTTAGCTTAACATTGATGGATAAGGCGCCATATTTCTTTTCGTATTCCCCTTCCGTCTCTGCTACGTATGGCATGAAACAACGCGCTCTGTTACTTATTAGGTTTGCTTACCATCCTCCCGGTTCCTGAGGTAAAAACCCGGTGGGCGTCTAACGCCCCCATCCGCTTTTCAGGTACACTCACTTTACGAAAATAAAAACGGAAAAAATAATCCATGGGATGACGGCGCAAATATGAATTTTTGGTAATTAGACCTCGGTGAGCGTAATTTAACACATAACGGTCGATGAAATTGTCACTAAATATTCCCTCCGTTCAGACATTTCAGGCGATACGCCGTACATCAGATGTATTTGCCTATCATCTACTTACGCTTTCAGTCATTTTCGAAAGATTTATTATTGTAATAATAATTTGGTGGTCACTTGACATTTGAACGAAATGGGTAAATGCGCGCTTAAAAACTATCAGGGTAAGAGTCATTTCGAAATATACCACGCAAAAAGTGTCACCTTTAAAATACGGGAAATAAAGTAATAACTGAGCTGTAAAAAATGTTCCTATTCTGTATAATTTACTTCTAATATATGGCATGGTAAGTAGAACTGAACTGGTTAGAAGATGCAAGGAATCTTGTTCTCTCGTAATTGTTTTTCGTAATAATCCAAAGACAGTCAAATGACTGCCAATAGGTCGAATTCCTGTCATCCAATTCTGGGCGATTAGAAGAATTTCTCTTCGCTGAAACTTTTGTAATCGTTGAAGAATAAGAGACCAACTTGATGTCACAATTTATTAAATTTTATTTCACTTCTTCTATGCTCAACATATTTCGGACATTAATAAATCCATCATCAGGAGCCTGCGATTTTCTATTGTATCACCACATTGGTTTTGTGTTCTTGTTTCGATGTGTGTTGGAGTTTCGGTGTGGCTGGGTTGGGGTGGTATCCGTGTAGCAGGCTGAAGCCTGCTACACAGTATGTTGGAGGTTAGGTGCAGCTAGGCTGGAGCAGTGTCCGGGATACAGGCTGCAGTCCAGACACCACTCCAGCCTAACTGAACCTAAACTCCAACATACAGCAAACCAAGAACGAAACGACCAATGTGGTAAACAACATCATAGTCGCGAGCTCCTGATGATGGGCATAATAGTGTCCGAAACATGTTGAGTACAATAAAGTAATAAGTGGCATTTGGTTGATTTTTTATTCTTCAATTAACATATCTTCCTCTCCATTTTTCCTCATGCATTTTCCTGTGAAGAGTATGTCCGAACATACATATTGGTCAAAAATACTGTTTAAAAAATAATCCAACCTTACTTGTGTTAAAGAGCGCAATTTTCGGAAAAGATTCTCAGAACAAACAAGAATAATTGTGTGGTTGTATTATTACAGAATTACCAATTATTTTGTAATTCATTTCGCAGCATATCGTGCAAGAGTTCTAAGATGGATGTTCTGTGAGATGTGGGAGGTGCTTTGGTGTAGGACAGGGATGGGAGGATCCGAAACAAATGAAGAATTACTGGCGAGATGAATGCGACCGGTTCGTTGGTTGGTTAATAACAAGACTCCACGTGGGTCACGTGATACAAATACCTTGACAGGTGAAAAATGGACCGAGTACAGATTGACTACATACGAAAATAAAGAATTTTGCGTATTTTATATTCTGGAATGGACTGCCACTTTTAGAAACCGCGGTCATTTGTATTGGAATGCGAAAAAAAAAAATAGAAACGAACAAAAATAATTTTATGTAGGAAATTGATTTTTATCTTAAATACTTCTGTTGTTGTCCCGTGCCTTTTTTAAGGGAGATTATTTTACGACGTTCTATTTCAGGCTATGTAGTGTAAAATAGTATAGTGAGTGGGGAAAGTTGAATTTGAAAGATTAGGTAGCAGATGGTTTTAGATTAATTGAGTTTAGCAACGTAGTGCTTCACCGGCGGGATTGAGAATTATTACGATAAACCTCAGATTACCCAGTGACATTTTTGCAGTTCACATCTGGTGCCTCTCAAGAACAAGAATAGGGTGGTATCTCCACACCAAACTTTCTCATGTTCCAGAGAACTAAGAATGCATAAAACTACAAGTATGCAATAGCTTGGGTGTCCTGTCACTTACAAACAATTAAAATCTACGTGCTTATCTTGCAATCCAAAACTTTGGCAGGTAAATCCAGGTTAGGTATATGGCAGAACTGTAACTCATACAATAAAGTGAATTTTTCCATCCCAACGTTTGGAAGAACTTTCGAAGTAATTGGTGTGTGAAACAAGCTGTGTTCACAAAATGCACGGTAGCCAACATAGGAAAGTGTGATAGAATCCAGAAATAATTGCTAGTATCATTCCACACAATTTTAATTTTTATGTCAAGCAAAATTATGAAACAAGCAAACTCGTTCTAACCCAATTGCTTATTTCAGAAAGAGTAAATCGATTACTAAATCTTAATGATAGACATGGACTATTAACTACATGCATTAAAACTGAACGTGTTAATCATATGTACAGATTATGAATAAGGTTAATAACATAAACCACATTTACGTTCGTCTTTTTAATACAAATAAGGAATTGTTAAATTACCAATATGGACTATAAGCTGTCTCAAAATTACATTCAAGTCACTCTTAACGTCCGAGTCGACAGTGACAAAAAATAAACTTAAACAGGCATCATGAGAGACACAGTAATATTTAACTTACGACGTCATGAAATATATTAATAATATTAGGTCTAATTCTATTGCGGAAGAAATTAAGAACAGATTGAGGTCAAGAAATGCTTGCTATCATTCGGTGCAGAATCTTTTGTCTTCCAGGTTGCTATCGAAAAATTTAAAGATCAAGATATATAGAACTATAATTTTGCCTGTTGATTTGTATGGGTGTGAAACTTGGTCGTTGATATTGCAGGAGGAAAGGAAGCTGAGGGTGTTTGAGAACATGGTGTTGAGGAGAATATTTGGACCTAGGAGGGAAGAGGTAACGGGGGAATGGAGGAGAATGCATTACGAGGAGCTAAATGACTTGTACTCCTCACCCAATATTGTGCGGGTGATAAAATCGAGAAGAATGAGGTGGACTGGGTATGTGGCGCGTATGGGTGAGGAGAGGGGGTGTATAGGGTCTTGGTGGGGAAACCGGAGGGAAGGAAACGACTGGGGAGACCTAGGCGTAGATGGGTGGATAATATTAGGATGGATCTCCAGGAGGTAGTACGTGGTTATATGGACTGGATTGGGATGGCACAGGATAGAGACAGGTGGGGGACGTTTGTGAGTACGGTAATGAACTTCCGGGTTCCGTGAAATGCGAGGAATTTCTTGACTAGCTGCAAACCAGTTAGCTTCTCAAGAAGGACTCTGCACCATGAAGTAAGTAAGTACGATCTAATTACAGTGTTCATTGGCAAAGTGAAGTGAATATTAACATCCACTTATTCACCAATAAAATTTTATTAAAAATCAGTTTTCTAGAACGTATTTGATATTGGAAATATATGCCGACAACTGAACGCGCTGAGCAGACTGAATTCTAACGAGCGTTGTTAAGTGAGAAAAACATACCTAGAAAATAGTAATTGCAAAACCTGAAACGAAAAGAAAATTTGACATTGTTAGACACAAACTGGGGGAAAATATTACAGTGAATGTTAGAGGAGATATGAAAGTTGTGGATTGGAATGGTTAGGTTCAGGTTATGCTCCAGTTGGGGACAGTTTGACAACAGAATTCGTAAAAGTACAAAACGTTTTTGTCTAGACGGAAGAATACAAGCCTCTAAAAATATCCTTGTAACATGAATTTAGTTAGCTTGATTTTGAGATTTAATTTAAACCACATTTGACTTCCTACTCAGAAACTTTATTAAATTGTGCACATTTTTGTTTCGCAACAAACCACTTATGTTAGTGAAATGAAGTGTGTGTAGAACAGTTCTGGTACAAATCAGGCATAAACTAAGTTATGCTGACATACATTACAAATTCAAGTACCTTGTTGTAGAGTCGTAATTCAGACGTACAATTTGAGTGCACAAGTGGCCATGTACAGAGTCCTGTTGCAGCACCATCGTCACTTTGTGGTTTTCAAGTTCACACAGTGTGGTTGCTGTGAATGCACGTCATGTGGGACAGCGTTTCTCAACCTTTGTGAGACCGCAGAACGGTAAATTCTTTTTTTCATAAGAAGAGAGTCCGGTCCCAACAAATTTACGCGTAAACACCTTTCCGTTTTTTAAAGTTCATACATTAAACCAACATAAGTATTAATAATTAATTATGGCATAATCATAAAGAGTATTAGTACACTTATGTGTATGGTGTGGCATGTTGACAAATATAAAACATTGTAGTTTTCTCAGGCCAAAATCTGGGTCTGAGTTTTTCGGCACATTCACGAATATTATTCTCCTCACAATATTTCTACTATAAAACATTTATTCATGAAAATTGTTTAGAAAACTACAATGACAAATTCCAGGAGAACCTCTCGCGGCCCGGTATAATTCATGCCAGGATCCGGTACCGGGCCGCGGCCCGGCGGTTGAGAAACACTGATGTAGGATGCCATGGCAATTGGGAGGTTCTTACTGACATTTGGATGTGTTAAAATGTCTGCATCTTCATGGTAAAGCGGTTGAACAAGAGCAACTGCTGGACCCGAAGATGAAGACACTATGATCTTTCGAAACACCGGTAGATATTTGAGAGGCGACAAACATACACGTTTCTGAATCTTAGGAATACAAAGAGGCTTTGAGTTACAGGATAAAGCTGCTTGTTCTGAACCATACACAGCCTAGATGATCTAAATGTTGTCACGAAATGCGACGTAAAGTATAGCTGGTAATACTGACTTCGATTTGGAGAGTTAGTGTCGTCTGGCATGTCTTGCCGACGTTTCGGAGCATCGCGCTGTTTTCAGGGTAGAAGGGTGTAGGAGAAAATTTTTAAGCTACTTATTCAAGTGGTCCTTCTGGCCTACGAGGGAAGGAGAAGCAACAAGTGCTCAAATATTTTGGGGCCATTAAAATACTTGCATTGTCACATTTCCTGTTCTCTGCTGCTATAGAGAGGGATAGGGCATTAGATCTTTTAATGCCTTGTGTGTCTGAGTGACAGCCTGCTTATAGAAATCTCTCAAACCACTTCGACTATGAAGATGGAAATAGTGTGTTCTCCCGAAGCCTCGCCAAAAGATCCCACGTTCACAAGATTTAAAGACCACACACACACACATGACCAATACCAAAACAAATTATCAGGCAAAATTTTAAACAGTTTTAAAATTATCTGTATCAGCTCCATACATGCTTAACCTTTTGGCGCCGGAATTATTTTTTTTAAATTTGTTAACATTCTGTATATAAAATGTGAATAAAACAGGAACCAAATATGTTAGAATTATGAAACAAACTGCGTTTTGAAGAGAAAAAACGGAGAGTATATGCCATGTTTAAAATATTCAGTACCTGTATTTGTTGAATAATTACGTAAAATGCAACGTTTAGAGGTTAGCGGGGCGGTACGACCACTATAGATGTCGTTAGGTGTCAAAGGGTTATTCAAGTTTCTCTCACACGTCTGTTAACTTCTTACTGCCAGAAGTATGTAAAATTTTAAATGATCCTATTCTGAACTTATTTATTTACAAGGAACATACTGTATGTGTTATACAAATACACTGACCCAAACTTCAAAATCCAGTAGCTAAAGTGTGACAATTATACCGTCTTAATATAATTTAATTATTAACACTGCCGTCGTTGGGTATTTCCCATTAAAGGGCATAATTTCAACACATCTGGTCATATTTCCAATTTGGATGATCTTATCCTGCGATTTAAATGCTGAACAGCTACATTTTACGTATCTACGATGTAGATGTAGATTGTTCACCACATAAGATGAGTGAATTGCAGATAAATTTAAGGTATTAAATAAAATGAACTAATTATGGTACACATGAGGTCATATTAAGATTATTTAACCTCAGGAAACCCCATAATGTCTGAATGCATTCAGAAACTGTAATGGCAAGTGTGAAACAGATGATTTGCAAAAGTGTCGTGTCTAAAAAAACACAAGTTAATGATTTGTTGTTGTTTATGTAAACAGGTTAAATTCATTAATTCACAACATTTATGAAAAAATAGGAAAAACGAGATGTAAATTTGACTAGATTATATATATATATATATATATAATCTAGTCAAATTTACATCTCGTTTTTCCTATTTTTTCATAAATGTTGTGAATTAATGAATTTAACCTGTTTACATAAACAACAACAAATCATTAACTTGTGTTTTTTTAGACACGACACTTTTGCAAATCATCTGTTTCACACTTGCCATTACAGTTTCTGAATGCATTCAGACATTATGGGGTTTCCTGAGGTTAAATAATCTTAATATGACCTCATGTGTACCATAATTAGTTCATTTTATTTAATACCTTAAATTTATCTGCAATTCACTCATCTTATGTGGTGAACAATCTACATCTACATCGTAGATACGTAAAATGTAGCTGTTCAGCATTTAAATCGCAGGATAAGATCATCCAAATTGGAAATATGACCAGATGTGTTGAAATTATGCCCTTTAATGGGAAATACCCAACGACGGCAGTGTTAATAATTAAATTATATTAAGACGGTATAATTGTCACACTTTAGCTACTGGATTTTGAAGTTTGGGTCAGTGTATTTGTATAACACATACAGTATGTTCCTTGTAAATAAATAAGTTCAGAATAGGATCATTTAAAATTTTACATACTTCTGGCAGTAAGAAGTTAACAGACGTGTGAGAGAAACTTGAATAACCCTTTGACACCTAACGACATCTATAGTGGTCGTACCGCCCCGCTAACCTCTAAACGTTGCATTTTACGTAATTATTCAACAAATACAGGTACTGAATATTTTAAACATGGCATATACTCTCCGTTTTTTCTCTTCAAAACGCAGTTTGTTTCATAATTCTAACATATTTGGTTCCTGTTTTATTCACATTTTATATACAGAATGTTAACAAATTTAAAAAAAATAATTCCGGCGCCAAAAGGTTAAGCATGTATGGAGCTGATACAGATAATTTTAAAACTGTTTAAAATTTTGCCTGATAATTTGTTTTGGTATTGGTCATGTGTGTGTGTGTGGTCTTTAAATCTTGTGAACGTGGGATCTTTTGGCGAGGCTTCGGGAGAACACACTATTTCCATCTTCATAGTCGAAGTGGTTTGAGAGATTTCTATAAGCAGGCTGTCACTCAGACACACAAGGCATTAAAAGATCTAATGCCCTATCCCTCTCTATAGCAGCAGAGAACAGGAAATGTGACAATGCAAGTATTTTAATGGCCCCAAAATATTTGAGCACTTGTTGCTTCTCCTTCCCTCGTAGGCCAGAAGGACCACTTGAATAAGTAGCTTAAAAATTTTCTCCTACACCCTTCTACCCTGAAAACAGCGCGATGCTCCGAAACGTCGGCAAGACATGCCAGACGACACTAACTCTCCAAATCGAAGTCAGTATTACCAGCTATACTTTACGTCGCATTTCGTGACAACATTTAGATCATCTAGGCTGTGTATGGTTCAGAACAAGCAGCTTTATCCTGTAACTCAAAGCCTCTTTGTATTCCTAAGATTCAGAAACGTGTATGTTTGTCGCCTCTCAAATATCTACCGGTGTTTCGAAAGATCATAGTGTCTTCATCTTCGGGTCCAGCAGTTGCTCTTGTTCAACCGCTTTACCATGAAGATGCAGACATTTTAACACATCCAAATGTCAGTAAGAACCTCCCAATTGCCATGGCATCCTACATCAGTGTTTCTCAACCGCCGGGCCGCGGCCCGGTACCGGATCCTGGCATGAATTATACCGGGCCGCGAGAGGTTCTCCTGGAATTTGTCATTGTAGTTTTCTAAACAATTTTCATGAATAAATGTTTTATAGTAGAAATATTGTGAGGAGAATAATATTCGTGAATGTGCCGAAAAACTCAGACCCAGATTTTGGCCTGAGAAAACTACAATGTTTTATATTTGTCAACATGCCACACCATACACATAAGTGTACTAATACTCTTTATGATTATGCCATAATTAATTATTAATACTTATGTTGGTTTAATGTATGAACTTTAAAAAACGGAAAGGTGTTTACGCGTAAATTTGTTGGGACCGGACTCTCTTCTTATGAAAAAAAGAATTTACCGTTCTGCGGTCTCACAAAGGTTGAGAAACGCTGTCCCACATGACGTGCATTCACAGCAACCACACTGTGTGAACTTGAAAACCACAAAGTGACGATGGTGCTGCAACAGGACTCTGTACATGGCCACTTGTGCACTCAAATTGTACGTCTGAATTACGACTCTACAACAAGGTACTTGAATTTGTAATGTATGTCAGCATAACTTAGTTTATGCCTGATTTGTACCAGAACTGTTCTACACACACTTCATTTCACTAACATAAGTGGTTTGTTGCGAAACAAAAATGTGCACAATTTAATAAAGTTTCTGAGTAGGAAGTCAAATGTGGTTTAAATTAAATCTCAAAATCAAGCTAACTAAATTCATGTTACAAGGATATTTTTAGAGGCTTGTATTCTTCCGTCTAGACAAAAACGTTTTGTACTTTTACGAATTCTGTTGTCAAACTGTCCCCAACTGGAGCATAACCTGAACCTAACCATTCCAATCCACAACTTTCATATCTCCTCTAACATTCACTGTAATATTTTCCCCCAGTTTGTGTCTAACAATGTCAAATTTTCTTTTCGTTTCAGGTTTTGCAATTACTATTTTCTAGGTATGTTTTTCTCACTTAACAACGCTCGTTAGAATTCAGTCTGCTCAGCGCGTTCAGTTGTCGGCATATATTTCCAATATCAAATACGTTCTAGAAAACTGATTTTTAATAAAATTTTATTGGTGAATAAGTGGATGTTAATATTCACTTCACTTTGCCAATGAACACTGTAATTAGATCGTACTTACTTACTTCATGGTGCAGAGTCCTTCTTGAGAAGCTAACTGGTTTGCAGCTAGTCAAGAAATTCCTCGCATTTCACGGAACCCGGAAGTTCATTACCGTACTCACAAACGTCCCCCACCTGTCTCTATCCTGTGCCATCCCAATCCAGTCCATATAACCACGTACTACCTCCTGGAGATCCATCCTAATATTATCCACCCATCTACGCCTAGGTCTCCCCAGTCGTTTCCTTCCCTCCGGTTTCCCCACCAAGACCCTATACACCCCCTCTCCTCACCCATACGCGCCACATACCCAGTCCACCTCATTCTTCTCGATTTTATCACCCGCACAATATTGGGTGAGGAGTACAAGTCATTTAGCTCCTCGTAATGCATTCTCCTCCATTCCCCCGTTACCTCTTCCCTCCTAGGTCCAAATATTCTCCTCAACACCATGTTCTCAAACACCCTCAGCTTCCTTTCCTCCTGCAATATCAACGACCAAGTTTCACACCCATACAAATCAACAGGCAAAATTATAGTTCTATATATCTTGATCTTTAAATTTTTCGATAGCAACCTGGAAGACAAAAGATTCTGCACCGAATGATAGCAAGCATTTCTTGACCTCAATCTGTTCTTAATTTCTTCCGCAATAGAATTAGACCTAATATTATTAATATATTTCATGACGTCGTAAGTTAAATATTACTGTGTCTCTCATGATGCCTGTTTAAGTTTATTTTTTGTCACTGTCGACTCGGACGTTAAGAGTGACTTGAATGTAATTTTGAGACAGCTTATAGTCCATATTGGTAATTTAACAATTCCTTATTTGTATTAAAAAGACGAACGTAAATGTGGTTTATGTTATTAACCTTATTCATAATCTGTACATATGATTAACACGTTCAGTTTTAATGCATGTAGTTAATAGTCCATGTCTATCATTAAGATTTAGTAATCGATTTACTCTTTCTGAAATAAGCAATTGGGTTAGAACGAGTTTGCTTGTTTCATAATTTTGCTTGACATAAAAATTAAAATTGTGTGGAATGATACTAGCAATTATTTCTGGATTCTATCACACTTTCCTATGTTGGCTACCGTGCATTTTGTGAACACAGCTTGTTTCACACACCAATTACTTCGAAAGTTCTTCCAAACGTTGGGATGGAAAAATTCACTTTATTGTATGAGTTACAGTTCTGCCATATACCTAACCTGGATTTACCTGCCAAAGTTTTGGATTGCAAGATAAGCACGTAGATTTTAATTGTTTGTAAGTGACAGGACACCCAAGCTATTGCATACTTGTAGTTTTATGCATTCTTAGTTCTCTGGAACATGAGAAAGTTTGGTGTGGAGATACCACCCTATTCTTGTTCTTGAGAGGCACCAGATGTGAACTGCAAAAATGTCACTGGGTAATCTGAGGTTTATCGTAATAATTCTCAATCCCGCCGGTGAAGCACTACGTTGCTAAACTCAATTAATCTAAAACCATCTGCTACCTAATCTTTCAAATTCAACTTTCCCCACTCACTATACTATTTTACACTACATAGCCTGAAATAGAACGTCGTAAAATAATCTCCCTTAAAAAAGGCACGGGACAACAACAGAAGTATTTAAGATAAAAATCAATTTCCTACATAAAATTATTTTTGTTCGTTTCTATTTTTTTTTTTCGCATTCCAATACAAATGACCGCGGTTTCTAAAAGTGGCAGTCCATTCCAGAATATAAAATACGCAAAATTCTTTATTTTCGTATGTAGTCAATCTGTACTCGGTCCATTTTTCACCTGTCAAGGTATTTGTATCACGTGACCCACGTGGAGTCTTGTTATTAACCAACCAACGAACCGGTCGCATTCATCTCGCCAGTAATTCTTCATTTGTTTCGGATCCTCCCATCCCTGTCCTACACCAAAGCACCTCCCACATCTCACAGAACATCCATCTTAGAACTCTTGCACGATATGCTGCGAAATGAATTACAAAATAATTGGTAATTCTGTAATAATACAACCACACAATTATTCTTGTTTGTTCTGAGAATCTTTTCCGAAAATTGCGCTCTTTAACACAAGTAAGGTTGGATTATTTTTTAAACAGTATTTTTGACCAATATGTATGTTCGGACATACTCTTCACAGGAAAATGCATGAGGAAAAATGGAGAGGAAGATATGTTAATTGAAGAATAAAAAATCAACCAAATGCCACTTATTACTTTATTGTACTCAACATGTTTCGGACACTATTATGCCCATCATCAGGAGCTCGCGACTATGATGTTGTTTACCACATTGGTCGTTTCGTTCTTGGTTTGCTGTATGTTGGAGTTTAGGTTCAGTTAGGCTGGAGTGGTGTCTGGACTGCAGCCTGTATCCCGGACACTGCTCCAGCCTAGCTGCACCTAACCTCCAACATACTGTGTAGCAGGCTTCAGCCTGCTACACGGATACCACCCCAACCCAGCCACACCGAAACTCCAACACACATCGAAACAAGAACACAAAACCAATGTGGTGATACAATAGAAAATCGCAGGCTCCTGATGATGGATTTATTAATGTCCGAAATATGTTGAGCATAGAAGAAGTGAAATAAAATTTAATAAATTGTGACATCAAGTTGGTCTCTTATTCTTCAACGATTACAAAAGTTTCAGCGAAGAGAAATTCTTCTAATCGCCCAGAATTGGATGACAGGAATTCGACCTATTGGCAGTCATTTGACTGTCTTTGGATTATTACGAAAAACAATTACGAGAGAACAAGATTCCTTGCATCTTCTAACCAGTTCAGTTCTACTTACCATGCCATATATTAGAAGTAAATTATACAGAATAGGAACATTTTTTACAGCTCAGTTATTACTTTATTTCCCGTATTTTAAAGGTGACACTTTTTGCGTGGTATATTTCGAAATGACTCTTACCCTGATAGTTTTTAAGCGCGCATTTACCCATTTCGTTCAAATGTCAAGTGACCACCAAATTATTATTACAATAATAAATCTTTCGAAAATGACTGAAAGCGTAAGTAGATGATAGGCAAATACATCTGATGTACGGCGTATCGCCTGAAATGTCTGAACGGAGGGAATATTTAGTGACAATTTCATCGACCGTTATGTGTTAAATTACGCTCACCGAGGTCTAATTACCAAAAATTCATATTTGCGCCGTCATCCCATGGATTATTTTTTCCGTTTTTATTTTCGTAAAGTGAGTGTACCTGAAAAGCGGATGGGGGCGTTAGACGCCCACCGGGTTTTTACCTCAGGAACCGGGAGGATGGTAAGCAAACCTAATAAGTAACAGAGCGCGTTGTTTCATGCCATACGTAGCAGAGACGGAAGGGGAATACGAAAAGAAATATGGCGCCTTATCCATCAATGTTAAGCTAAGAAGAAAGTGTTGCTTGGGTCAGGCCTCACGAAGTGCTGCCGGATCCTCCCACCAGAGTACACCAAGGTACAGTGCCGATAATTGTCAGGATTCTTCAGACAATAGTATTTTCACATACGATTTTTGAAGGAGCCGTTCTTTAACTATTGCATCTAATTTGACACATTAATAAAGGATAACGAATTTTTGCATTTCTTGTAAGTCTTCAAGGTTTTCCTAAATATTAACCTAGAGCTTCGACAAATTTGAAGCAGTTATATTTTGTAATTGCTTTAATTTCTTTTAATTTCAGTACGAATTCCAAATAAAGAAAGCAAGCATCACCATCAAAGAAAATTTGATTATTTCAATGATTGTAGTTACTGAATTTCTTAACTTATTCACATTCGATACAAATGATCGTTATTTCCTGGTACAAGTCGCAACTTATCTCCTTACGAGGTAGGATGCTCTGTGTTTCATGATTGTAAAGTGTCTAGAAACAATACTGACGTAAATAAGCAATAGACTTACACAAGCAGGAACATATATATTAAAATTAAATTTCATATTTCAAGCCCTTCGTGCAAAATAGCGTCACCTATTTATTGTTTCCGTTTTAAAATAGAAAACAGTAATTTATTCAGTTTGCCCGAAAGTTTTGTTTTAAAAAACCCTTCTAACTTTGGTAACATATGGACACAACACTTTTAGAGACCGACGTTTTATGGAGTCTTAGAGAGACGGATTTGCTTTGAGAACTGCAAATTACTTTTGCGTTAAAATTAGATAAAATATAAAATGAGAGCTTATGTTTTGCTGTTTTTATCTGCAAAATACCTTTCCAATTAAGACTTTAAAGTATGGTTTTATAATTCGCAGAGCACAACAATTACATCACATTTTATAATTTATATCTTTCTTGTAGTATTTAGAAGCCCGGATAGCGTAATAAGTACAGTGACTAGGCCAAGCGGTCTGAAAGTGCAAGGAAACACGGTTTGACTCCCGGCAGAACTAAGTTATTTTTTTCCCAGAACTTCCAAGAGTAGCATAAATCTGACTACTCATCCTAGTGTAGAGGGTAGGAATGAGTGGTGCTCTACCTCCACTCACCCATGTGCCTCTATCGCTTACACAATGACAAATTTATTTAAATTCACTTGAATTATTTAAATAACGTGAGGGGAAAAGCCATAACCGCTACAAAATTCGCTGCAGGGGTGTGCCCTAACGAACTTCGATACAATGAGTCAAGTCGCAAAACTTCTGTTACAGATGTGCGGGTGGTGATTACTTTAAAGCAGTTAATGTACTTGACAGCAGAGACAGTTCTTTTAACCCTCTGAACTATAAGGCGACAAAAGGTTGCGTTTATTTTTAAACTGCTTTGTTTTGACGCTAAAATTGTCTTCGCATTTTTCTTTTTCTCCTTTCCGGGTTGCGCGGCGAATCTGACAGAAGCTGCATTACCTCAGCCAACATTTATTTCATAATCGATTGTTGGATTATGAAATCGTTATCCGGTTGCTCAAGGGTACGTTAAGAAAAAAATCTGCTTGCAGTAACTGACAGCAAATAAAATGGCAGCCTATCTTTGTGTTCTTGATTGCTCAAGTACTACATTATTTTTTCCGAGGGCATATTACTTGTGCCGAAACATGTAGCCAGGTGAAACAAAAAGGAGTTGTTTTGCATTGATTATGACAATCGAGTTCTTTAACAGATATGCACAGCTCATTACTTTACATCCCCTTTCTTTACTTCAGGTAGTATTCTTATTTAAAGTCGCAAATCACTCAGAATTTAAATAAGGGCGGTATGTAACAGGACTTGAAATTTGTAGACCCAAAACTACTGTACAGTTTGCGTTTATGTCTCATAAAAATCCAAGTTCACCCATCGGAATGGGCGTGACCTTGAATTATTGAGATTTGTCTTACTGAAATGATGCTTTGTCATTTATCTAGGTTGCGCAACGTCAAATGGTAGAAATACAATAAATTAGCCATCATGATAAGATAATAAGGCTTTTGTGTAGACAAAGCCGATGGTAACTGCGAAATTCTTCAGACAGAACAGCTGTTCTCCGAGCAGATGTTTAAAAGGAAACTTCAGAGTAGGAAGTAAATAATTAACCTTTTAAACCCACTCCTCAACAAATTCTCTTAAAGTCCAACTGAGTCCTTGGGGAAATTAGTAGTAGAATATTTGTGGACATTAATTTAGGCATCAGCTTTAATTTTACGAGTACGTATTTGGATGACTGAGCGTGCAGTATGAAATCTTCCATTTAGTGTCCATTTGTGATTGCTGACACCTATTCTGCATTTCAGTTTCACTCATGGGCCTATCGGCGTTGATATGGAGCATTTTCTAATAGACATATCTGTAAATATCTGTATTTATTACCACGAATTTCTTAATAATTTATAAGTTCTCACAGTCCTGATACTGTGTTGCATTTGAGTATTCTTTTATTCTGGAGTCATCAGTTACACTGGCACAAAAAACAAAATTGGTACTCGCACACTATTTTTTGTATGGATTTTAACACCAATTCTTACTCAGATTTGTGACCCACAACTTTTAAGTCACGTTATACTTGCCATATACTTAACATTACTTAGAGGCCGTGACATGACACAGACGCTTAGTTCTTAATGTCTGTCCATGCAGGCCAAGAATTATCCACGTGGACAATGTGGCACTGTGGCTGGTATTCAGACGAGAATTTAGGTTTTTGTAGGCAGTTTCATAATATTGAGAAAATCTACTATTGGCTTCGACATGCCTGTCCGTCTGTCCGTCCGTCCGTCCGCATGGAACAACTCCGCTCCCACTGGACGGGTTTTCATGAAATTTGATATTTGAGAATTTTTCGAAAATATGTCAATTTTCATTAAAATCCGACAAGAATAACTAACGGGTACTTTACACCAAGATCTAAGTAAATTTAAAATAATATCTCACTAAATTCTTCTTAAGATGGGAAATATTGCAGGCCAAAATTGTAGAGAAAGTCATATATTTTGTGCTGATTTTTTTTTTCGAAAATCGTGCGGTTTATGATATAATGTGAAAATTTGGTAGAGCCGGACAGGCCCCAGATGACCATATAATAGGGAGCATGCCCATTGCATGCTGAATACCTAAGGTTACAAATACACACTCAGAATATGTAATTCTTATTGATTTTCCACTGCAACAATCGTTACACGAACGCTCCTCAAAGTTACGTTTTACGTACAATGCCTGTTTGTTAACTTCAGTTATCACCACATCAATATTGTACATTTAAAGAACATAACTGGCTGCTTCTATGGACTTAATCTCTGGCTTTATTAGAAAAACACCTTGTTTCAGACCGCTGCTACAGAATTCTTTGTGACCATATATATCCTCGTGAGTCGGGTAGCTCAGACCGGCCCTGGGGCCCACCCAGCCTCCTGTAAAATGGGTAACGTGTCTTTCCCGAGGTAAAGTTCGGCCGGGGCGTGCTGCTGACCACTCACCTCCTTCTAGTGCCGCGGTCATGGAAGAGTAGAGCTATACCTCTACCCACCCTTTGGACCACACCGGGCCTGTAACGTGATCACTTTACCATTATACATACCCTCATCCGTAGCTTTTTCGCTGTGGTTAGGCCCCAAGACCCCGAGCAAAGCGTAAATCCGCAAATAACTGACCGCTTCTCAGTAACAGCGTTTTCGTATTTTTAATTTTTTTTCTTCTTTTTTCAAATTGTTGCCGAAATGTTGTGATGAGATCGTTTCTTTCCTTCCTTCAGCTCCAAGACCGCTTCGAATTGTCGAACATTTCCATGCTTCTGTCCACTGAAGGGGCGACAAGGAGAATTTTCGAAACCGCGAATTACGAACCCGCGAAATCGAGGGATGAGTGTAATTAATTTCGGATGAAGTAATTACAGCTGCAAGTCAGTGACATGCAACCCGCGGAACGTGCTGAGTGCGAAAGTTTTCGGACAGTTCAGTTATGCTCACGCACGAGAATGAAGAACATGTAGATGAATTTCATAAACGTCATTTAATATTTAACAGTCTTCCTGCATATTGCATGGTGATATCTTATTTGAAAACTCTCCAAATTTTTACCGCGAGAGAAGTGAGAAACGGACGGAATGGTAAGCCCCATTACCCCTTATGTTTTCAGTTGTAGTATGTTCTAATATTATTATAGTCAAGTGTTTGTGAATCATAAGGTTTTGTGATTATATTCGTATTTCTTAAAAATCATAACGTTTTGTGACTACATTCGTATTTCTTAAAAATTATCAGTGACATAGAAAGAGTAAAAATCTGTTCATTGACATTTTTCTTTTATAAAAATAATAGGATATCGGAAATAAAATTATAATTAATTATTCTTAATTTTTACTGTAATTGTATTAATAATTATTTCTTCGATGTTGCAGTATTTTAATCCCTAACATGAAGCAATATTTACTTAACAATGTTAGACATTAATGCTAATATTCATTCGCGTCCCGCACATGAATTGAAGATTTTAAAATGGTCCTTATGTCGTAAATTTTGCTCTACAGTGCTCCAAATTGTGTTTGGAGTTGCGAAACTACGTCATGCCTGTTCTAAAGTTCTGGGGCAAGAATTATTGCTTACGTACTTTTAACACATGGTGATGGCCCACGGATTAAATTATTTCCCGCACCAATCAGTGTTCGGTTGTGGGTCGTGTAGAGAATGCATCGTGAGGGCCTAGTTGTAAACTCTTTTTACAACACAATCTGAAACAAGTAGCAAGTTCGATAGAATTGGTTTTCATTCCACTGTAATCAGGCATGTTGCCTACAGTCGTGTCTGACTATTTTTGTAATCTTTTCGTTCTCTTTCGTGGCCTTTTTCTTCTCTTAATGATGTTTGGGAGTGGCTAGACATCAGTCAAACTGACCAATCCGAGCCGAGAGAGAAGTTCTCATTTGTCAAATACAAAACGGAGGCCTTCTCTCGTCGTTTCTTTCTTGCTCTAAGTATCCTTCTTCACTACACTCTTTATGCGGGAGGAGAGAGAGAAACATTTCTTTTTCATTTGCTGCTGCTACGTGGTGGATGTAGTTGGAATTTGCAACAATATTATTAAATAAACAAAGGTTTTGAAAGCGAAAAATGAATGAGACATAAACAGAACGGGAAATCATATGTATATTGGACCGTGCATCATTGTGATAGTTGAAGAATAAGAGACCAACTTGATGTCACTAGTTATTAAGTTTTATTTCACTTCTTCTATGTTCGACATGTTTCGGACATTAATACATCCATCATCACGAGCTTGCGACTTTTCTATTGTAACACCACATTCGTCGTGTGTTCTTGTTTCGATGTGTGCTGGAGTTTCGGTGTGGCTGGGTTGGGGTGGTATCCGTGTAGCAGGCTGAAACATGTCGAACATAGAAGAAGTGAAATAAAACTTAATAAGTAGTGACATCAAGTTTGTCTCTTATTCTTCAATCAGAACGGGAAAGTTTGAAAGTTGAAAACTGGAAGCGTCAATTCTCTTATTTTATGTACACATTTTCGAGGAAACTTGTAATTCTTTGGAGCACATTTAATTGGCGTTAAATGCCATAAGGAATATGTTGACTTATTCTTCCTAATGTGTAATCTGAAAATACAATTCAGTGTTTCTCGGTATATACATGAGAAATTACCAGCAAATCTTAACTACAGATCATTGGCTTAAAGTTGTTCTGACTGTACGATATCGAAAATATTATAACAATCGTAGCTAAAAATATGGAAAAAGTTTGAAGAATTTTGTTACTAAGAATCATTAAAAAGTCCAGCTCTGGAACAAATTTCTTTATATTTCCAACGTCTTTCTGATTTCGGTGTAGAAAGTTCGATTTGCTACTATTTTTGTGGACGCATGACTGTGTCATGTGACAGGAAGCACCTTCACTAGTTCCTAAACTACTAATCACCTCTTTATTACTGATGACGTCATCCAACTTTTCATGGAAGCTAACAGAAGACTTAATGTTTACTCATATAAGAAGCGTGATATAATCAATGCAATATATTTTGGCACTGCTGTTTAAGCCGGCCAATAAACATCTTATACCAAAGATCCTTGTACCAGATGAGTTTTCTGCCAGCGATTATGCCTGATATGAGATTTTAAGTTATCAAGGAGGTGCTACTGGTGGTCCCAGTCTTCTGGGATATGTCGCCTCCTGC
>Ga0123355_10002783_pt1 | contig 24816 bp, 18 predicted proteins | sample TergutEmb28metaG_3_FD_89872 | JGI IMG/M metagenome (GOLD analysis project Ga0123355, IMG submission 89872) | Embiratermes neotenicus P1 segment gut microbial communities from Petit-Saut dam, French Guiana - Emb289 P1 | ecosystem: Host-associated > Arthropoda: Insects > Digestive system > Gut ...
TTTTATTACTAATGTTCCCTGCTATGTTTGAAAAGTAACTGTTAAGTTTGTTTGCGATGGTTATTTGGTTATATACTGCTTGGTCATTGATTCTTATTGAATTAATGTTACCCTCATTATTTAATTTACTTGTTTCTTTGCGAATAATATTCCATGTGGTTTTCATTTTATGTTTCGATTTACCAACGACTTCTTTATAGTACAGTTTTTTTCGCTTCCTTTGTAACTTTAGTTAACGTTTTGCATTACTGTTTGTAGTATAACTTATGTTCCGTTTCATTATTATCCCTCACCTTTAGATATAATTCTCTCTTTCGGTTACAAGAGGTTTGTATCCCTTTGGTTAACCAAGGTTTAGAAATTGCTTGGCAGTTTGTTTGTTTCTTAATGAAGCAACAGTGAAACATCCTTAGATATATGTTTAAAAATTTATTGAAAGAGGTATTGGCATCATCCTCCATAAAGATGTCTTCCCAATTTTCATGACTTTGTAGTAGTTGGAATTCCAGTATACTTTGGTCATTAATGTCCCTCTTTGTGGTAATCTTATTTGTTTGGTTTGTAAGAACCGTGTTTTCAATCATTATTATCTGTGCCTCGTGTTCGGAAAGCCCATTGATGTGGGGATATATAATATAATTTTTGGTCCTTGTTATAAATATGTTGTTAATGGCAGTGGAAGATGCCTTAGATTTATGCATGGGGAATGATACTGTTCCTATTAGGTTATAGGTTTGTAGTAGTGCATCTAATTGTTGCCTTTTGTTGCAGTTTTCTAAATAGTTAATATTTATGTCACCACATGTCACGAATTCAACTTTAATACTGTGCCAAGTGTTCAAAATACTGTCTAGGTTTTTCAGAAAATTTGAAAATTACCTGAAGGTGACCTGTAGATGGCTAGTATTATTAACTGAATGGGAGTTATTTTTAGCCTTACAGCACAAACTTCAATATCCTTTTCCTTGCAGTAGTTATCAAGTGAGACAGGGGAGAAATCAAGATCTTCTTGGACAAGAATACACACTCCTCCATTCTTGAATTCGTTTCTACAGAATTTAGATCCTAGTTTATATCAGTCTATGGATAGATTATCTATTTCAAAATTTTTCAAATGGTGTTCAGTTAAGCACAGTATGTGTGGATAGTCTGGCTGGAGGGAGTTTGATAACTCGTCCACTTTTGATTTTAATCCTCCGATGTTTTGATGGAATATTTTGAAAAGGTTTTTACTATTCATTGGCTTGGATGTGTTTGTAACGTTTTCCCAGCTATATACCTCGTTCACCATAAAAAATCCTTGCCTCTTATGCTAGGGTTTTTCTTGTTTCTGGTAGAGGTTCTACAGGCCTCTGTTGTTTCATCTACATTTCCTGGCTGGGTAGTGTCTGCAATGCCCTGTGCTTGTTCCTGAATCACAATTCCATCTTTATTGGCATTTTCTTCTTCATCAACATATTCTGGTGCAAGTGTTACACACACCTTACTATTGTGTCATGTTGACTGGGTATTGTCTGCAATGACCTGAGCTTGTTCCCAAATCACTGTTCTGTCTTTATTGGCATCTTCTTCTTCACCATCACATTCTTGTTCATGTGCTACAATCACCTTTCTATTGTTTCTTGTTGACTCATCATCATCTAGGTTGAATCTTTCAGCACTCTTCCTCTCACTACTGATGTGGTATAAACCTGTTTGCTTCTTTTCTGGCTCATTGTCTGTCCTTAGATCTTCTTTGTTCTTCATCATAATTGGGTCACTTTTTTTCTCGTTCAACATAACCTGAATTGCCATCACTGCTTTATAGAAGATATGCACAAGAAAATTGTCTGGACTTGCCCAGTAAACAGGCCTTGAATGGTATAGCAGTGGCACTTAAGGTAGGACAGTGAAGCATAGAAGCAATGTGCCAACTCAATAATAAGCATGTTTTTTCTTTTAGTTACTAGAAATGAAATATTTTGCCTGGATACAAACTGGGCGGGGTTTGAAAATTGTGAAATTGAAGGTTACAAGAGTTAGGGCAGTGTATGAAGGAAGATTACAAAATTTGGGAGAAACCCTGGAGGGCTAGCATTATATATCATAAGAATGTGGTGGAAATCTGAACACAAATACAGGGAATAATATGGATAGAATTTAAAAATGAGATTAGCACATGTGTCAGTTATTTTTTATAATGGACCCCAAAACGTGAGGTGGTATAATTTCACTGTTACAAAAGGACTAGTACATGGGTCTCAAACTCAAATAGTACATGGGCCAAATGATTAATTTTGTAGTTTAACGTTTTATGAAAAGTAAAAGGGTAGGGTCTTTAATGAAGTTTACACTTAAAATTCCAAAAAATGCACATACTTTTAACAAATGTATAATTGTACTATTTTATGATATACACTGTAATACATGTTTCGGTTTGGTTTAGCCATCTTCAGGGAGATTCAGACACAAACGAACAAACATAAAAGTATATCATCCATTATGTAGCACATACAAGAACTTGCAGCCAATAACTGCAATTTAAACAAATCTGGATGCTGTGTTGGTGATTTTAGCATAGTTAACTAGATTAAAATTATTAAAAATTACTGTGGATATTGATATCTTCCATTACTAGATGGTGAGGTAAATTCAGTCAAAAACACAACTATAAATATATGGCTAAATGATGGTGTTTATTAGCAATGGACAAACTACATGTTTCGGCCTATAGCGGCCATCTTCAGGTTTTGACAACTTTCTTGCTAAAAGCGGTTATATAATATATATTATATAAAACTGTATATTATATAAAACTCTTAGCAAGAAAGTTGTCAAAACCTGAAGATGGCCGCTATAGGCCGAAAAATGTAGTTTTTCCATTGCTAATAAACACCATCATTTAGCCACATATTAATAGTTATGTTTTTGACTGAATTTACCTCACCATATAGTTTAAACACACAACGGGGATGGCACACCTCAGAATCTTCCATTACTGTTCACATGTGTTGCACTATTGCATGCAAACATCTATTCATAGTTTCTTTGATCCTAACATAGGATCTGGTCCTGTGAAGGTATTAAAATTAAAATTAAGCTGTATAATGTCACAATAAATAAACATCTAAATTAGTGTAGAATTATTGAGCATTAGTGTAAAGATCATATAATAAATACATACCTACCCTGTAATCAGTAGCATGATGCACACTGTAAGAGAGTGCTATGTACCGATGCTAACTTCACTACATAAACCAGATGGTCAGCAAGTGCCCACCACTTGTCACTGTCTTCATCCAGATTACCTACTATTCTACCTCTTTAAGATTAATTTTAATATTGTCATCCCTTCTAAGCCTGGACCCTGGTCTCTTTTCCTCAAATTTCACCATAAAACCTTGTAGGCACCTCTCCTCTCCATCGTATGTGTTACACGCCCTACCCATTTTTATTCTTCATGATGTTCTCACCCAAATAATATTTGGTGAGGAGTATCAAGAAGCTGTTAACTATGTGATCACTTCCAGCCCCCTGTGACCTCTTCCCTCTTCATACCAAATATGTTCCTAAGCACTCTAACTTTAACACTCTCAGCCTATGACATTCCTTGAATGTGAGGGACCAAGCTTCACACCAGTATATACAACAGCAGGCTAAATTATTGTTCTGTGTAGTTTAATTTTTATATTTCCAGATAGCAAATGGGAAGACAAAGAGTTCTGGATCAAATGTTGGCAGTCATTCCCTGAGTTACAGTCTGCTCTTAATTTCTTCATGAATTTAATTTTGATTTGTTAAGAGATGTTTCCAAATATCTGAACTTCACCACAGTTTCATAGGATTTGCTTTGTACCTTCACATTGTGATTTTGTACTGCATTTTGTTCATGAGACATGAACATATGCTTAGTTTTCAGCATTTACTTCTAAACCAGTCTCCTTAACAAGGGACTAATAAAACTTCCATTTGTAGTATGTATGCTTTTGCCCCATAAATTTCCATCAGTGTTAACACGTATGTTACATCCCCCAGTCTGTTTCAATCCCACCAGGTGTGCTTAGACCTAACGACATATTTTAAAGCAAAGGTCGTAATTAGTCCTTGTTTTAGGCAATTCATAAGAGGAAATGTATGAGGCAGATACTTTCCTAACCAAACTTTACTAAAGGTTTCAATCAAACACACTTCTTATTAACCAAACTAATTATATGGGGATGCCAAACTCAATGGGAATATTATATAAAACCTCCCTCATAACTGGATCAAAGGCTATCTTGAGATCTATAAATAGCTGATGCATTGCTCTGTTTCATTCTTTTTCTTTGTGTATTTGACAAATGAACAATATATTATCAGTAATCATTCTTTTATGTCAAAACACACACTGACTGTCCCCAAAAGGTATGTCCTCATATGAAGTTAATCTTGAAAGAAGAATGTTGGATAAAATTTTGTACACCGTTTTTTAACAGTGATATGCCTCAGTAATTACTACAGTCTGCTTTATTGCCCTTCTCCAAAAGAAGTAAAATCATCAACTTCTTCTACTGTTAAAGTAATGCTTCCTTGTTCCATATACAATTAATAAGCTTCTGCAGCTCACAGTGCACTTTTGTATCCCCTACTGGAGTCATTTCTGCTCGAATTTGAACAGTATCTGGTGATTTAAAACTTTTAAATTTTGAGTAGCAATCTCAAGCCAGAAGGACTAGGCTGGGAGACTGCTGGTTCAGCTGTTTGAATTTTCAAGTCTTCCTAAAATCATTAACCTGACATCACTCACACACTCACTCCATGGTGCAGAGTCCTTCTTGAGAAACTAACTGGTTTGCAGCTAGTCAAGAAATTCCCTGCATTTTATGGAACCCAAAGGTTCATTACTGCACTCACAAGCCTCCGCCACCCGTCCTCATTAACCTGACATACATTCAGTAAATGATAAGAAACTTTCACCCATTCAGAGTACTGCGGGAATGTGCAAGCAAGTCACCCTTCTCATCCTCCATTAAGGCAATTCTAGGCTAGTAACCCTTTTTAAATTGTGTTGTACTTCTGTCAAAGGCACCATAATTTTTTATCTTCTAAATATTCCCTTTTTTTTTTTCCCTGAATTTTCAACTACTTTTACATTTTACATTGTTCATACTGCATTAATTACTCTTGGAACATATAGCCATTGCAGTTTCCTGCTTGCATTGTTTTACAAATTATGAACGTTCTTCATCAGACCATGGTTTATGCTGCTGTCATCCATACCTAACTGGACCATCTTCAGCTGAGATTTTGATACTATCTTTACTATTTTTCCAAACCCTGTTAATGTCCCATTATTATCTTTGTTCTCCAAAGCTGCCAACGCTGTTTGAGATTGTAGGCTGATACTGTCTGTCTGCCTTTTACCTCATTTAGCTTCTTGAGGTCAGTCTCTCCGCATTACATTTCTGTGCGGCTTGTTTACTCACTGACAGTCTATCCCTAAATTTCACAACCACCAGACTGTTAGTGATCAGTAGCACCGTCAGGTTCCCTCAAAGACAGAACGTCAAGCATGTCTGAACACTACCTCCTTCCTGTCTAGTTGTGATCAATCTGATTGTTAGTCTTCCCATTTGGAGAGGTCCAAGTTTGTTAATGAACATGTCAATGTGGGAAAACTGTTCTCTTGAAAATTAGATTTTTGTATGTGGCAGTTTACTAGCCTCACACTATTATAATTAACTATTTTCATGTAAACTCTCTTGATTTCGGTTTTAAAATGTCTTCTCATCACAGTTTTGAATTAAAATGTGCTAACAGTTTTTCATATGATGTGTACTCCAGCCACAGTCCCTTGAGTCATCACTTTATCCTCAGTGGTAGAGTGCACATTCAGAATGGTATCACATCTATGACCAATGAGCGCTGTATATTACATCATCTAACCAACAAAGTATACTCTGAATTGCTGATATGATCATAATGAGAACAAAAAATCCTCTCCCCAGTTGATGATTCCTGGTCCATGGAAAAATAGTATAGTTCTATGGGCTTTTAGTGCCTTCATTATATTATCTGACCTCCTGTACACCCCCCCAAAAAAATCTGAACTTCACTAATTGGATAATTTTGACAGCCAGGCAAAAATGTATGTGGCAGATTTCTGAATTCGGCTTCTGGTAACGTCAATGTGTCCATGTAAAACATGCAAGACATATGTGAGATATCATCGTTTACAGCAATTAGATTTGTTAAAGGTTAAGTTATTTATGATTTCACTTATTGAAGCACCAGTCCATGACAATGTATGGGGGAGTGGATGTGTAGTTTTATGCATTATTTTGGTACCAGATGGAGTTGAGTGGTTAGATTCACACCCCAAGCACTCCAATACACGGTGAGAACCCTGGATATACACTTCATAAGATGTTAATTCTGTCGGTCTCAATATGAGTAGTGTTTTAAAATTCAACATAAGGGGCCTGTTCTTCCATTTCTTAGCCATTAAAAGTTATTTTTAGCTTTTCTGAAATAGAGATTACACATTACTTTGAAATTATGCTAAGAGAAAAGTTCTTTTTCTGCTAAAATTAATATTAACTGCTGTAATTGGCGCTGTTCTTTTCAGGAAGTTATTTTATTTTACAGGAAGGTCACAGAAGCAGCAGTGCAACAGATGCATGCAGTATGGCACACTTCAAACCTTTACCTAAACCCAAAATTCCATGAATATGCTGAGAAACTTGTATCTAAACTTCCTGCTGATTTAAAGGTAGTACAATAACTTTAACTCTGATTACTGATAAGTATTATTAATTACATGTTAATGTTACATCTTCTTTACAATTCACTGACATTCCTTTGTATTTGTAGGTTGTTTATTTTCTGAACAGTGGATCAGAAGCAAATGATTTTGCTATATTTATGGCTCGATTACACACTGGAAACTTTGATATAATCTCTTTCCGTAACAGTTATCATGGAATGACTTCTTTAGCAATGGCTCTCACTGCACAATCTGCTTGGCGAAATAATCTTCCTATGCCTGCTGGCTTCCATCACGTAAGTAATATCTTAAAGTTTCGTGCATGTTTCAGTCTTGTTTATACTCACTGTCTGCCCGCAGCCTTTCATCATCTTCAGTGCTGTGGAATGCTGATGGTGTCCACAGCAGGAAGCTGGAACTGGATTTTCATTCTAGATAGTGAATTGGGTTAGAAGAAAATGGTAGTGACAGATAAGTTCAGACTCATCCAGCTCCAAATATAAATAAGTTGTATAGGTATTGTATGTATAGAAAATTCAGTTTCTTTAAACCTGTCTGTGGTTCCTGTCTACCTTCAACCCCAGGTTTCTGAAGGGAAACTTTTTTTAAGTAGATAATAAAATTGAGGTTGATCTCATGCACTCATGTTAAAACTATAAAACTTGTGTGTCCTGATGGCACACTGTAAAATTTCAGACCTTGACTTCAGAATGAAAGCCCGAATTTCCCCAAACTCCTACAACCCTGTTCGATTCCCGTAGGTGTCATTGGAATTTTTCACTGACACGATCCTTCCGGTCGCACTATGGCCTTGGGGTCAACTCAGCCTCTAATGGAAATGAGTACCAGGAATATTTCCTGGGCAGTTAAGGCAGCTGGTGTGTTGGGCTGACAACCTTAGCACCTTCATGTGCCGACTGTCTTGAAATTTGGAAGCCTCGACCTACTGGAACCCGCAGGGCCTGTCCAGGCCTGTAATGGGATTACTTTACCTATGCCCCTGACATCCCATACTTGAGTCACTTCCTCAGTGGCATAGCAACTTCAAACTTCAGCTGCTTTCATGATTCAGATATTCTGGGGTGTTATGCCATGTTCAGTGGTAAGTAGTTAGTGATATTTCAAAGGATCATTTTACCTTCATATTCAGGATGCAGCAGTCCAAGGACTCTTGTTTTGACTGCGCCTTGATTGGTGCATTGTTACAATTACAATTAAAACCTCTACATTAATTTGAAACATCAGCAACTGTTTACTAATCAACACAACATAGCATAGTACAAGACTTGAATCTTCCACAACACAGATCTTGTGTCCATTACCTTGTTCATTACAGTCCAGCACTGGTTTTATTCGCAAACCACCAATGATGCAGGCACATTCTGTTTCTTTAAGGTACATTCTAACCTGCCTGTGCTTAAAATTTCCAAGTGCCCTCTTCCCATCAAGCACTTATTTGTATTATATATACTCCGTGTTTCATCTGAGTTGAATTTTCATGTACATGAATATTAAATTTTGGTTATGTTGTTCCTGTGGACTCGAGTTCAGATGGAATATGTGAAAGTTGAACTATAGTGCTGCTTATTCTCAGCCTTGGCGTTAGATGGAGGTGAGTAATCAACAGTTAAAGAAGTAAAGGTAAAGGTAAAGGTAAACTTCACCCTAGAACAGGGCATGAAGACCCAGAGGGAGAACAGATGTACAGCTCTACTCTCTCTCGAACCTTGGCGCTAGATGGAGGTTGGATGTCAGACTGTGCCTCAGGAATGCTAAAATTATGTTAGATGTGTATATTTATACAAGTGGACTGTGTATGTTGCATACATATGCACTACATCTAGTATAATTTTAGCATTTCTATCGTGAATATGTTTTAACTGCTTGTTACTGTAATTTTTTATTCACATATGCACATCTACCACAACATTTTACATTAAAAATGTATTTCTTTATATTAGAAGATGGTTTCTGCAGGCCGAAAGATGTAGGAGAAATTAGTACAACATAAATAAACAGTGATTAATGATTGTATGTGTAATTAGCTGGAATAAGGAAAGTGTTTTTACAGGCTGTGAACCCAGATACAATGAATGTCATGGAGTACAGCTTTATTGAATAACCTGTATGACTGATTATTACCAACACGCTGACTTGTATCTTTCAGGCTATGAACCCAGATGTGTATCAAGGATTGTGGGGGGGATCACACTGTCGTGACTCACCCATCCAAACGAACCGTCAGTGTAACTGCAAACCAAATGAGTGTCATGCTTGTGACATGTACTATGACCAACTGGAGGAAGTCTTCAAGTATTCTGTACCTACTGGTAAAGTTGCTGGTCTGTTTGCAGAATCTATACAGGCAGGTATCTATCTGCCTTTTGCATTTGCTGCCTTTGTGTCATAAAAACTGTGGAAAATTTTGATAGTATTTTTCTTTTTTGAACAGGGTAATGGTGGCGTTGTTCAATTTCCAAAGGAATTTTTGAAAAAGGCCTATCAGCTTGTGAGGATGAATGGTGGAATTTGCATCGCTGATGAGGTATTTGTGTGTTTCTGTCACATTTACTGGCCTTGAAAATACTGTCATTGGCACCAGTCAGTATTTTTACTTGTGCAGGTTGCCAGCCTTACTTTGTTAGTGACATTATTAAAGAAGAGAGAGAGAGAGAAGCATTTTATTCAGTGACACTGTCAGTTTCCGAGATTGTTTTGCTGGTGGAAGAATGACACATGAATATGCAGCATTGAGGGACTGATACTGACAGAGAAAAACTGAAGTACTCTTGAGTAACTCCTGTCACAGTGCCACTTTGTCCACCACAAATCCTACATGGACTGGCCTGGGATCAATACTAGGCCTCCTTAGTGGGAGGCTAGTGTCCAGCTGCTTCAGCCATAGTGTGGCCTAAACAACTGCATGATGAAGAATAAAGAATGTGTTGGTTGTCAACCATTAGCACTGTGCATGATCAACACACAGTTCTGATTGTTGGATAATGGTGGACATTAAAATGGAAACCTAAGTGTGGACACAGGAGTTTTGTATACTTCTCACCAAAGCTGCGGTAGGTCTTGAAAATTGTTGTAAATGCTAAGGAATGAGCGATTCAAAGCAAAAATTTAACAGTCTAATCGGGAAAGTATGTGCTCACAAAACACACACACATACACACTCATTACAAAAGTTTCACTTACGAGTTTTGTACATGTTGTCAGTAAGTGAAATATATTCCTAAAATTACTGTAAAATCAAATTATTGGAGAAGTTAAAAGTGAAAACCTAATACTGTATTCAGGAAAGACTAAAGAACTTGATTATAAATGGTGCATAATTATTTCTTCACAGCAATAAAAAGTGCTACAGCAACGGCTGTGTCCACAAATTTGCAGTTACGATACAGTAATTTGAAACATCGCAGCATTCCATTCCCATACTTTAGGTACATTAGCAGCCTGTTGACCCAAAGCCACGTAATGTAAATTCAGAATTCGGCCTAACTCGCTGTGGTATTTCCACAAGTTACACCAGCAGCCTGTTTACTCAAGACTCAGGTTGTGTTAACTTCAAAATCATTGCATTGCAGTGAACTAGCACACATGCAGAGTTCACAGCACTGTGACTTATGCATGTATACATTTTCAAGACATGCTGGGAAAGTTACATATAAGATAATATTTTGGCCCATGCGCATAATGTTTTTACCTCCTCGGCTATCCTGAGTCTGCTTTTTCCACAAGCAGGTTTAGTAGTGCTGCCTGGAGATTCGTCACAGCTTAAATGGACATATTGCCATGAGCATATGCTGCTGAAAGACCAGTGTTGCTAACGCTGTCTGTAGCAAAGACTGACATCGTCTCTGCTTTTGGCAGCGGCCGATTATGCAGCGCTGCTACTTGAGATGTGCTGGGAACAATTGTACATTTTCAATGAGCGGCCATATCACGTGTTGCCCTTAGCAGTAAGAGGGTTATAGTGCAGCAGCAAATGACAGTGCAGCGCTGTTGAAAATGATTTGTGTAAAAGAAGCCTAGCAACCTGATACAGGTTCAATTGAAGAGAGCAGAGGTTAAATGTCACCAACAACAACAAAACGCAAGTCTTCACTTAAAGTGCCGAAGTGTGACCAAATTTACATTTTCTCAAAAGACTTGCATGAAAGGCACAAGTATCAAATTTCACTTAAATCTGTCCAGTGGGAGCTGCACTGATACATGCAGATGGATGGACATCACAAAATTAATAGGCAGTTTTTGCAATTATGCGAAAGCACCTCCAAAACATAACAATTATTTCATAAAGGGCAAAGCAACCCCTGTAACAGGTCTGGACAGGCATTGCGGGTTCCAGGAGTTTGAGGGTCCAAGATTTCATGACAATCAGCATATGAAGGTGAAAGTCAACATGATGGAGCAGGTACTCGATATTCCCTCCCAAGAGTCAAAGTCAAAATAGCATAAAGATCACTGAAAATGCCGCGCGTCTTTATGATAAGTTACTCAACATAACGGAGCTAACATATATCGATTCTGCTGGTATTGTGGGTAGCCCTAGCCCGCCAGGTTGTCAGCCATATACACTGGCCACCTTTACCCCCAAGGAAATACTCCTGGTACTCATTTCTGTTATAGTTTGAGTGGACCCCAGGGTCATAGTGAGGCCTGAATGATTATATTACTGAAAAATATTAATAAAACCTTTGGGAATCGAACCAGCAACCTTCAGGCTTTTAGTTCAGTGCCTTAAACAATTGCACCACCATGTGCCCCAGTATATTTTATACTAATATAAATTAAGAAGCAAAGAATCGAAATTAATCTTAAAATCTTATTAGGATGTCCTATACCACCTTAGAATGAAAATTTGTATACTAGACTACAAGTCACAGTCTGCCTCCGTGCTGCAGGAAGCAAACTCTCGTATCTTTCTTCCTACCCTGTTTTGCACATACCATGCACCTCATCTGTGTTGTGGGTTCTGTGCTATTACCACTATTGTCACTGCTATTATCACAAGTTAGTCACTTATGTAAATCATTCTGAATGTCCAGAGCTTCCTTGGAGCTTCAAAGTTTGAGGCTGCCATGACACTGAGAATTAATATTCTTTTGTGACATTGTGTAGTTTGTTAGGTGGTTATGAACATTTTGCAAGAACTTCAAGGTGGAAAACACCACTATCAATATTTCTTTATCCCAGAAATACAACATTTTTCGTTTAGGACACTTGATTACACTATGAAAACAATCCCAGACATCATAAAAGAATGTACAGTCATTATGTGTATATGTTGTATAACCTAGGTACAGACAGGTTTTGCAAGGACTGGAGAACACTTCTGGGGATTTGAAATGCATGGTGTGAAGCCAGATATTGTTACTATGGCAAAAGGAATGTGCAATGGCCTTCCAATGGCTGCTGTTGTCACAACATCTGCTGTAGCAGAGTCACTGAAGCAGGCACGTTACTTCAACACATTTGGAGGAAATCCGGTATCATGTGCTGCAGGGTTGGCCGTGTTAAATGTAAGTTAAAGCCACCAACACTTTGTACCCATTGTATTTAGTTTTGTCACAACTATCTGTTTTTACTTTGAGTTCTTACACTCTCTTCCTCCTTTCTCCTCCTCCTGCATGGCACTTTATCCTGTTTTTGGGTCATGGCCTCCCAGATCTTCATCCTCAAACCTATGCTCTCAGTTCCAGGAATGGAGCAACTCTACATATACCTCCACACCCTATCCTTCCACCTACCTTTAAGCTTTCATCCCAGTTTTACACTTCAGTAGGGCCCTCCTCAAATTAGTGTAAAATCATTGAAAATTACGTAGACTTAAAAAAAAAAAGTGGATTGCTGTATAACAGAACTTCGGAAAGTAATTTAAAATGTGGACTTTTGGACACTTATAATGTAAATATGACATGGTAAAAAAAAAAAAAAGGTAAATTGCATCCTTGTACAGGCACTGAGGCTCTGTACAGGCCATATGGCCCATAGGGGGAGTAGAGGTATAGCTCTACTCTTTCTTGACCATTGCACTAGAAGGGGGTGAGGGGTCAGTGTCATGCCCTGGCCACTCTTTACCCCCAGGAAAGACCCGGTACCCATAGTACAGGAGGCTGGATGGGCCCCAGGGCCAGTCTGGACAGGTGAAGAAAATCTCGCCCCCACCAGGATTCGATCCCAGGACCGAAATAGGACATGGTAATATATGTAAATTTGAAACATATTCTCATAGTGTTACCACAACAAGATGTCACATGACACCATGACCCACATCAGTCATCATCATCATCATCATCATACATTTTAACCTGAAAACAGCAAAAGGAGGTGGAGGCAGGTTCCAGTCACAAGTAAATATGATAACCACATTGTCATCTGTGGCCTGTCTGGCTCTACCATATTTTTCCACATTATCTCATAAATGGCATGATTTCCAGGGAAAAAAGTTCAACATAAGATGCCTGTTTTAATTTTTTCTACACTGTCTGGCTGAAAAATTTCTCATTCCATGAATTCAGTGAAATATTACCAGAAATGTACATAGGTCTTCATGTAAAGTACTCTTTATTCTTGTCAGATTTTAATGAAGTTTGAATTTTCCCAACAGATTAAAAAAAAAAATATTCAAATCAGATTTCATGAATATCCGTCCAGTGGGATCTGAGTTGTTCTATGCAGGCAGACACACATATGGACGGACACATAAACAGGTGGACATAACAAAGCTGATAGTCGTTTTTTGCAAAATTGCAAATGTGCCTGAAAATGGAAAGGACGTATCATATTGTTTGAGATAAAAATCATGTTTCACCAAAACGTTCCATAAGAATGAGGAGTATATCAACTGAAAAAGTGTCAGAAATATGCATTCAGACTGATTAAATTATGAGTGTAACACAGTATTCATTGTTGTGCTCACAGATTAATGTCAGTAGCCCACAACATGTTAATACATGTTCTTGATTTCACATAATTTTCTTGATTTCTTCAGGTGATTGAAGAAGATAAGATTCAGGAAAATGCCCAAGTTGTTGGAACTTACCTTCTGACAAAGCTGTCTGGATTGAGAGATCGTTTTGAATGTATAGGAGATGTTAGAGGCAAAGGACTGATGGTTGGGGTCGAAATGGTCACTGATAAAGAGACAAAAACTCCTCTTCCAAACATCCAGTTTTTAGATATCTGGGATGCCTGTAAAAGTATGGGTGTTATCTTTGGTCGGGGAGGAATGTATAAAAATGTAAGTATTACTGGTTATAATTACAAGTTCAGACATTTGGGAATGACACTAACAAATTCAAGTTGCATGCACAGAGAAATTCACAGGATATTAAATCTTCAGAATGCTTGCTGTCATTCAATTGAAAATCTTTTGTATTTCTGTCTGTTAGCAGAACACATGAAGATGACAATACACAGAAAAATTTTGCTTTTTGTTTCATATGGGTGTGAAACTTGGTCTGTCACATTAAGGGAAGAATGCAGGCTAAATGTGTTGAAGAACAGTGCTGAGGAAAATATTTGGGCCTAAGAGGGGGTAGTGAGGGGAGGATATAGAAAATTTCATAACAAGAAGCTTCATGATTTGTATATGTCAACAAAAAATATTATTTGGGCAATCCAATTTAGGAAGAAGAGATGGCCAGGTAATGTGGTTTATGCCAAGAAGTGCATGCAAGTTATTGATGGGGAAACCTCAAGGAAGGAGACCACTTGCACAAACTAGACCTAGATGGGGGGAAAATATTAGCATGATTCTCAAAGAAATAGGAAAGGCAATCGTGTAGAAGACTGTTTGAAAATGATAATGAATCTTCGCTTACCTCAAAATGTGATGGGAGTTTCCATTCAAGTTACAAAAACAGCTTCTCAAGAAGGCTACTGCTCCATGAAGTTATGTAGTTTGTACGAATTCTGATTCATTGATCTTACCATGAGCCATTTGGTACTGGTTTTTATCCTCACAACCTGTTCAGTGCATGCAATTTGAATTAGTATGCTCATGTGTTTATCTAATTATCAGAAGTGGTATTTTCTGAAGAATGTTTCTTCTAACATTTCATATGCAATTCTTGTTTATAAAATACTTTTTTAACCTCCTTAATTTCATTTTCCCAAGAACACTTAATAAAACAAATAATGATATTATGTCACACTGTTTTCATCCCTATAAAAATAATTTACTCTTTTTGTTGCCTTTAACATAATAGGAATTCACCTAAATATTTTTAGGATTCTCCAATTAATGATGAGATTGGCATGGCATGCGCGAGATAATTACACACAGCAGAAATAGAATGATATACTACCCTGTGAGAAACAATGAAATAATGAGAGAATGGGTCAAAGTACAGACCATAGGGTACAATAATGTATTGTATAATGGTAAACGTACAAGTCTGGAAAATAAAATTTGGAAATAGAAATCATTAGGGATCGTAACAGACGAACACCCATTTCGAATATTCACAAATGTCAGTAAACAAACCAGGCATTACATGCAAACCATGAGAATGCAAGAGTGCGCATGACACTGTGAGAGGAACGTTGAGTTATGGTACATCTTCTAACCTGCACCACAGGGGAATAAAATCAGACAAGTGATGTCTGTGTTCGGTTACAGTGCAGCGTGCATGCACATTGTTACCCTCCCATCTAGCCTGCATACACTTGGCAACTTCTCTTGACACACACATAACATATTACCAGATTATTGAAAAACACAGTGCTTGAAATAGTGTTTACAACCAGTGCAACCATATAAGAGGTTTTAAGGAAGAAAACAGAACATGAGAACAGAGTCAAAACCCGATACAGCACCACTATTATCTAGCACCCACAAAAGTCTGTGAATTTAAATTATGCAATAAGTTGATTTGCCACCACCCTAAATATTCATTCCATAGTCTGTGTTATTACAGGTCCATAGCCTCTTCCATAGTCATTTCTCCAGAGAGTGTGATTTAGTGCTTCGTCTTTAAATTTCTTGCATCTTCTTCAACATCTTCCCATGACTTCCATACTTTCCTGCAGCGTTTCTTCAATAACATGTTTTAGAAGGCAGTGCCTATGCAAGATGTAACAAATCCAGTTATCCTTCCTTCTTTTATTGTATCACCCTCGACATACCCTACAAATTGCAGTGAGAGACAGTGGCACCATATCTGGGTTTGTATTTGTTGGAATAAAAGTGCAATCAGGTGCAATGTCCCAATTGCCCAATGAGATGTATAGTTCAGAGCGTTGGTATCTGGCACAATTTACAAAGAACATCTCAAAGCCCTATAGAATGGCTGTGGGAATTCCAACTATGCCAGACATACCCTAAACAATGGACACTCTTTTTTACAAAGTGGCAAATGAAAAGCCAATAATTTCATGTGTATGCAATGGAAGTGGGTAAACACCATTGAAAATTTGGTTTTCTAAAAAGCAAACACAGATGCATGCATTTATTTTGTATTTTTATTTTTTTATTTATTTGTTATTTACTTTTATTTTTTTAATTTTTATTGTTGTTATAACCAACAAATGCACAATTAATATCACAAAAGTATGTATCACAACAGTGTCTGTTTAAATATATTGTATAAAGAGTCACAATGTGATATATACTTTTGTTATAATAATCGTGCATTTGTTGGTTATAAAAAAAATAATACAAGATGCATGGTACATGTATTAAAATAACAGATGCATGCAATTCAATGACAAATATATGATCACTCATAATCCTGTGTTTCACATTAAAGTGTGATTATGGCAAATTAATTAATATCCCATTATGCCATACTTACTCCATTTCTCATAAAATACTCAAATTGTTCTGGAAGGAACCCCAGGGAACTAAATGTGCACATAAACCAATATCAGTTACAAGTAACCCCATCTGTAAATGGATATTCCATATTTATATGCTAGTTATCAAAATATGTTTTATAAGAATACCCTTGCTGTCTCAGCTGGTCATCTTTCGAGATAACATAGTCCCATCACTTGAACATTGAAAAATGTAAGTAATACAGGCTAATACAAAAATTCCAAAAAGTTGTATGGTTTTTACTTTATTAAACAAACACACCCCCTCCACACCTGCATGTCAGATAGGAATCGTGTGGAGAAACGTTGGTCTGATCACCCAACAGCCAGCTTGATACTTTGAACTGATGTCTCCACAACACCATAACTATACTTTTATGTTTATAATAACTAGGTTTGCCACAAAAAAAAAAAGACATCATGAAACAAATCAATTATTAATGCAAACTCCTGACTCTGCACATCAGTGTTGATGGTGCATTAACCTTTTAGAGCCTACTGATTATGTGACACATCAACAGGTTCAACAACTCTACACTCTGCCCACATTCTATTTATGTATTTTGAATTTATCTGAGAACAAACAGCGACTTGTGCCACTTACAGCTTAAACTGATTGGTTTTTATAACCGAGATGAAAAGTGTTTACAGCACGGTACAGACTGGGTCTTTAAATAAAGTAGTCTGTCATTCGTCTTTAAAGGGTTAACTATACTGAAGTTTTATCTTGGATATTAAAGGAGAGTTACAATATTTTTAAGCTAGACCTAATACTCTGTACCATAGGCTGTGTACAGAATGTGCCAGGTGTGTCCAGGCACACTGTAATCTCTCTAAAAAAAAATGGCTCTTCATTTCAATTCAGTTGCATGGTACGCATGTTTAGTGTTCGAGTATGGATTGTTATGTAACACGATGAGTTCTGATGGTTAAGTTTTAGCTTCTTTAGTTTGTTTGGTGAGTAAAAAATAATGTCCTTTATTACTGAGTGTTCAATAAGTGTTTGCATTTTAACAAATTAAAAATCAAATTCTCTTTGTGCACACCTGAATGAAATGTGCTGCATGTACTTATGGTTTGTACTGTATAGAGACACAACCACAGTTCCCATTTATATTGATGCATAATTGACAGGGTCATATAGTGTTTAATATAGACCTTCTGTGTGGATGGAGAGCATTTAATTATTTCCAATCAAAGATGCAATACTTTACTGAAATTTCTGGAGATGGAAGTACAGAATTGATACCATAGAATTATTGTGTGATACACAAAGTAGGCAGATTTAGATTATAACAACACATATTTCACAGGTAATACTTACATACCCTCAGTTTGTCATTAACCCTTATCCTGCTAACGTGGAGAATATGGTGAGCTCCTAAGAATGCCAATAAATGACAGATGGGATTTTACTCGGCGTTTAAAGGGTTAAGTACAATGCATTAGTAAATTCTTTTAATCATGCCACTGTAAATCTTACAAGTAGAAACACAATAGTGTATTCAGCGAAGACTGAAGAATTTGTTTATAGATGGTGCACTTCAGGTTCTTCGCTTCGGAGCTCACAGTATGAAAAGTGCACTACCAGTTTTCATCCGTGAATGTGGATTTAACGTAAGGTGAAACCTCGGACCATTGCGGTCTCGTATTTGCGCAAAGATCAGTTGTATGTTCGCGCGGAATTCACTTCATTTTAACCTAAAACTGTGCGCGGCTTACTCTGGCGTTTATGTACGGAGGGGCGTCTGTACGAACTTGACATTAAGTTCACTGTGTTCTCGTATTTACGTAAGATGCACTGCACGCCTCACGTATGTTCAAGATTCCCGGGCGACAAAGCTGTGGCTTTTACGTTAGCGGAGTGTTCACTGGAAACTGGCATTATTGTTGGCGGAGGCTCGCGATATTGCATGCTCGTATTTAGGTTAAGTAGAATAGCCGCCTACATAAACTGAACTTGCATTTACTCGTAGATGTCAGGTTTCTGCCGCGAAGTAAAGGAGGTCTGCGCTCTTCTGGGTTATTACGCAGCTAATTTCTTAACGACGTCGTGGGATATCGGTCCCATCTTCAGGGGTCAATATTTCGCATTCAGAATTCGCAGCCCTGTGTCACATTTGGCGACTTTAAGACAAGGGTCAGATATCCGTGGTCAAGGCAGTTTGAACAAACAAAAGTTACGCCGCAGAAGTTGTAACTTGTAAGTCCATAATTGTATTAAAATACTTTCTACGGACTTAGAAAGAAAGAATGTACGACAGTCTTCAAAAGACGGGCCTACGTCGCGCTGTTGGCAGCAATACAGCGTGCTGTCATATGTTTTGTGCGCAGACACACCACCTCTGTGCTGCGGGCGTTGCTGCCATCACTACCGGTATTATCGGTAGCGAAACACTCATTCAAAGCATTCTGGGTGTCAAAGACTTTGCTTGCGGTCGTCGTGCTGACTCATACATTCTCTTGCAACGCACAGTTGCATACGTAGTATAGAAGGTAAAGCCACCGACCGATACACGGAATAAACGGGCTAATTGACACACAGAGTGTGGACTGTAACCTCCCTCTGACTGAACACCAGATGTGTCGTCAGTAGCACCCGGGGCGGGTAACCATAATGACTTCCCGCAAGATATGATGAACTTCAATGGCCACAGCAATAGCGGTGTCATGAATCAAGCATTGTTACAATTTACGAAGCATCACGTTCTGAATTTGCCCCCACAGCATATAAGCTACAGTAAACATAAAATCCTAGGCCAGTGCTGTGTAGACAAAAACTAGGCAAATCTACGTCATACGTTTGTATAAGGACACCGTATAGTCGCCATCTGGTTGTACTTAATTCTAAAGCTGATCACAGGAACTTGTGTTGGCCAGTAATGCACACAGGATGCATGTTTCAAATATCGACAAAATTAGTCTTTCGACTTAGGTAATTTCCTTGTTCAAAATATCTGATCACTTCCCACTCACTGCAAATAACAGTTTAGATAAGACAGTAATGTTCTGAATAGCCTGCCTGCCTTCTGTGTGCTCAGGATCCTGGCGCTGACTTGTGCCTCCTTTCCGGCAGTATTCGAACCGTGGTTTGTTGCTGCGTTACGTATTTGCCTTAAACACAAAACATTACATCCTAAAACAGTTTCACTTAGCAGCTATCTTGTCACGCCTGAAACATCACAAAATCTTCACTCTGTGTTTTTAATTTCTCAGATTCCTTCTTAATACTTCCAGTACATTCTACCGGACAAACATGTCTGTTCGACATAAAATTCCTACACCGACGAACTGCACACATTTTCCAATGAACCTTCAATGTAATTCGATGTGATAACAGCCACACCGGAAAAACTTATTATTAACCTTAGGCCTGCATTTATTTACACAAAGAGGCAGTCAGTTTAACCGCAGATTCCGACAAACGCCATAAAATCCTCCCGCGTTAACTTTAACTAAAGTTGTCTATCACAAAGACATATCACTCCGCCTCCTCACTATCCTCCCTCGAACAGGGAACACGTATCTTCGTAGCTTCCATAAGCATGTATCCTTCCAAACAGCATTTAAATTATGAATTAAACATTATTATAGAGCTGACAGAAAAGAAAATTCTGGAAATTTGTCATCTTCAGACGGTTATTCTTGTACAGGATATAACAAATATATATATATTTTTTTTAAATTTGCGTAGTACAACTACGTAGTAGGTTAAAGGATGATGAATAGCAAAGATAAACACGATCAACGCCACACGCTGCGTCGCGGTCCTCTTATGCAGCTTGCTTGCGCTGTACGAAAGCCTTGTTTGAAAACAGCTCGCACTTTTCAACTTGGAAGGAGCAATTCTCTGCTCTGTATTAATGGGGGGGGGGTAATATATTGTCACTTGGTGTCAAGATATTACACACACACACACACACATACTGTAATGGAGAAAGGAACTACATCGTAGGAAGTAGTAACATTCGACAGTAACCAGACATACAAACACGTAATCAGCAGTTGCCCTCTGCACTGCGGTACCCACTGACCTTCAACCAATCTCTGGCAGAAGGTAGCAGTAGCGGTAACCATCCTGACTGGTGTTCGGAAGGTGACGGGTACGGGGGGGGGGGGGCACTAGTTCGAACCTTAGAAGTTTCGTGGCTTTCTTCAGCTTCTCCTGAAGAATGGTGGAATAAGCTGCAAGATTAATTTTCACTGCCGCTATAACTTCCAATCTTACATTTAACTGGTCTTATCTTACAGATATTCCGAATTAAACCACCGATGTGCATCACCAAAGATGATGTTGATTTTGCGGTTAGTGTGTTTGAGACAGCAATTAGGAAGCAACAGTGACTTAAGCCTGTCTTCCCTACTTGAGAAGGACCGAGAGAAGTGTCATACATCGCATTATCATGCCGATATATTTGTCCCCCTAATAACTTGTCAGACAAATGATGGTTTTCACACTTGGTTTGTATATACGGAAAAATCGCCTACGACAGCCCCAGTTTAGAAGTTTTCGCGCCATTCGCATAAGGTGTGGTGGTGGGGGAATTACGCGATCGAGCGGTGCGGTTTTTAGTCTGGAGCTTGTTGGAGTTGATTTCATTTTGTAGGTGCTAAAAATGAACTGAATGATTCAATGAATTGAGTTTAAATTTGTATTAGTCTCCTTTTTTTTTGTTGTTGATTGTCTAAAACACCTATATAAACATGGCTACATCAACAAGGGACACAAAAAGCAAGCCACTGGCAATATCTGAAAAGCTGAATGTGGTTAAGTGTGTGATTGTCCGGAATATCCCTCGCAACAAAATCACTGAAGAACTAGGCATTCCTGTGAGAAAGGTTTATGACAAAATGCTTCAATGGTCAGACACAGGTGAGGGTGTATTAAGACTTTCACTCACCTAAGACTGTTGCAAATTACAGAAATTCAGCATAAATAGGCCAGAAATATATAGAACTTTCCAGTCCTACCACTTTAAGACATCTTCCCACTAATAAGTCTGATTTGTTGGGGATTTTCAAAAATGTCTTCAGTTTCACTTGGTAGTTTTTGATTTTGTGTCATCAAAAAAAATAACATGTTGTCTGTGAAGACTTCAGAAACTAGCATACAAATAATACTAGTACCATTATTAATCTACCTCCTGAATTGCTAGTGTGGTAATTGCTTTTCTGCAGCACACAAATTCTGTGAAGATAATTTTTTAAAATATAACACAAGAATAAGATTTCCACATATCATTTGTATTTTGCTTCCTGTTTGACTGCAGTAATTGATGAAAGTGTGGGACTTTGTGTACAGGTAAGTAACTGAAGTTCTGTACCAATACATTACAGTCACAGCCTTGGCAACAATGTAAAGGTTTCACGTTACAATTAGTAACTTCAATAAATGCTGATCTTTGCCATGGGAATTTATGCATGTACCTGGATGACTACAATGTAGAATGTTAATTTCACCACGTAGATAGATAAGTAATTTGGAGCAGGCAGGAAAATTGGAAATGTTTTATCATTTGTTATTCATACTGTTTTTACTACATTTCATATTTTAAACCAACAAAATGGACTAATTAAAATACAATAAAACAGATGATACACAACACACTTCATATTAGGTACCAAGTTGCCATCCTCAGGGAGTTTATTAGCAACAAATGATCGTTACGTCCAACACGCACTTCAGGAGTCCCAGATGGCCTCTATATTTAGTTTTATATCTTCAGAGTCCAAAAAGAAGGAACCCAGAAATGTATTTCTGAGTTAGGCTAAGGCCTCACACTCACACAAAATGTGGACTGAGGTTTCCTCCTCAGTACATTTCCTACAAGTGGGGTTATTACTCAGCCCCATTGTGTATAAATGCCTTCTCAAGGTGTTATGTCCAGTAAGCAGGCCAATAACAACCCTAGATTGTGTCCTATTGAAGGACAATAATCGGGCCCTTTTAGCCAGATCACAGCCAGAGATCAATTCCTGAGCCTGTCTCTGTAACTACAGCACTGATTATATTTTTTTTTGGCCACTTATGAAATTCAAATGTGTGAACAATGATTCGAACAGGAGTCTGGCACTCTTCTGGTATGGATATTGGTGAGGTCACAAGTCTGTCAAGCCAAGTGATCAGGCAGACATACAAAAGAACAACAGCACACCAGAGTAGTGACGTCCGCTTGCATGCATATTGTAGAGTAGGGAGCGCAACACATTTCAGAAGTTTGCACCAAAGTGCAGAAACTATAAGTCCATTCTCCCAGCACACTACACCATGAATGTCAGGTGGTTTACTCATCGCCATATGGCTATTTGATGTTACAATAATAATGGAATTACATACGTTGTAACAAGAGCTACAGTTGTGTATCCTGCTGTTGGCTATGTGGTAGAGTGACAACAGTACACTAGGGTTGTGGGCAGCTGCAGATTACAGTACTGTCACCTCTGTTGATGCACATACTGAAATGATCTTCTGTGGCAAATGGCTGTTGTTACATCTAGTAGCTGCAGCACAAACTCACGTTCACATTGCTTTACTGATTTATTTACACCAAACTTGGCCCAACTGTTATCTCAGGGGTTCACAAATATTCCAAAAAACGCAGGAGCCACCATCAAATTCTAGGTGCCAGAAGGTTGACATGAAGCAAGTTCCACGCTGAGGGCTCACACCTCTGGGAATGACCCGTGAACACCAAAGTGATCCAGTACGTCCTGCTCAGCACATGCGAACCAATACATATTTTTGTATGTAAGGAACAAAATGCAATTAATGTGCTCCAAATATTAGGCACCACTGTACACAGTTTGGTCACCCAGGCACTCTGAATTTGTGCATCCCTGTCATCTTTCAACCTCTTTACCACTTTCCTTATTTATGGCTAGCTGTAGCACGATGTTTGGATACAGGTACACTAGGTGTGAACTCTGGTAAACTTTAGGCTTGCCATACAGGTTCATACTGTCCCCTTCAAAACAATCCCATTCCGAATTTATACACCGGGCCCAGCGTCTCTCCCCTTCTGCTGGAACTTCCATGTTACGATGATCTCCAGCATTGCCTGCGACTTGGCCTGCATCTCCATGATACCCTCAAATCTTTGTCCCTTAATCTGGACCTTCATAAACCCAGCTTTCATCACCTGTTATGACCTTAGAAAGAAAGTTTCTGTCCTTGGTATTATCATGCATGTCCTTGCACACAGGAAGTTGATTTTGTTTCTGGTTGTCATTCAGCAGATGCAGCACACATTCTGCTGCACTCTGCCTCTTCTGTTAAACTGTCAGCACACACCGTGTAGACATATAGTTTTGCAAATGGCCTAAAGGGGAGTCCCTTATGTATGAGTTGTTAAAAACTTGAAATTTATTAATATTAAATATCTTACATATGTAACCTTAAAAAGGGCAATTCAAGTCACAGGCATGCAAACCAACAATGAAGCTATACTTTTAGTTATCAAAGAAAATGATACTGGCCCTTCTTTTTAATTTTAAATTATAAGATGTTAAAATTTAATGTCATATTATTGAAAATTACACAGTTAAATAAGAGAGATGAAGCACTATAAATATCCAACTGTAAGTCCAAAATAATTCCAATGATTGTATTCAACTTTCAACTCTGATTTCTAAACAAAATTTGAAACAAAATAGGCACATTCCAGCAACACCACAATAGTGATAAAAAAAATATTTAGCTTGGAATGGAAGAAATAATTCCTTATCATCATTTTGTACTCAGAAGTGTTATGGCGTTGCATACAACGAAGCGAATGTGTGTAGGTGCTGGAGAGAAACAAAAATGTATACAACAGTTCTAACTGCTTACAAAACAGGACTGTGCATTTCCTTCCAGCTGCATAATGTCTGCGCCCAAATAGCAGAAAATGTTGGCATTTACATACAACATAGCTTTTAGGGGCATAAATCTAGTAGAAGGGAGAAAATAAGAAACTGAAGCTGACAAAATAATACAAAATACAAACAAGGCCCATTAAAACCAACAAAAACCACAAGTTTTGTATATACACTTTGGCACTGGTGATTATATTCTGTGTGCATCACACTACAGTTCCTAAATTCAGGTATTATGGGAACAATAAGTAATACCTTAAATTTTAAATCACACACACTTCTAATATTAAGAACTTGAAAAATAACAAAAAAAAAAAAAAAAAAAAAAAACTAAAAAAAAAAAATTACAAAAAAAAAATAAAAAAAAAAAAAAAAAAAAAGAGAAAACATAAAATAAAAAAAAAAAAAAA
>Ga0123355_10002784_pt1 | contig 24811 bp, 18 predicted proteins | sample TergutEmb28metaG_3_FD_89872 | JGI IMG/M metagenome (GOLD analysis project Ga0123355, IMG submission 89872) | Embiratermes neotenicus P1 segment gut microbial communities from Petit-Saut dam, French Guiana - Emb289 P1 | ecosystem: Host-associated > Arthropoda: Insects > Digestive system > Gut ...
GGCCACGTTGGGTTCTTTGATGCCGGCGATTGGCGGCACGCCTTTGTTGTTGCCGTGAACGTTGGCGACAGCCGGGGCTGCAATAGCGTTGGCCTCGGTCGGCAACGACGGCAAATGGAAAAGATTGCGCCACATGCACGACAGGGGCTTAGCCGGAGGATGACTGCTGACATGAGCGAGTCCCGCTCTCACAGCAAAACAGTACACCAAGAGGAGGATGAGATGTGCGCCTGGCGGCGCAGATGATAATATCCTCCCCTCACTACTCCGGCCAGTTCAGAAAACCATGTTTTCAAATGATTGATGACATTTATCAGAGACGAACCACGCGTCGAACGAACTCAAGGCCGCCATGAATTTTTCCACAATGCTTTTCAACCGTTCCACGATTTCGGTGAACTTTTCCCGGGATCATCCACATTCCAAGGCTCCGGTGTTGTGAGCCGGTGGCCTCAATGCGAACTGTAGGTTCGCCTTTGGTATAGACCTTCAGATTCAACAAGTGGCAACGCAGCGTAAAGATCGTAAAATCATACGCATGCCGGGTCGTCACGGCGTTTTGCGGTTGATCCGGCTTTGAGGTGGCAATCCATCCTGCGGTGTATTCCTGATACGAGACTGTAGACCTCTCGCTCGCGTGGAGGGACGTACGTGGGAAAATGAATACCCCGCACATGAATGGCGCAAATCCTTCGCGTAAACCCGCGACTGAAGAAGTCTCCGGACTCATCGAGCGCGTCATCTTTCACAACCAAGACAGCGGCTTCTGTGTGCTGCAGGTGAAAACGCCGGGACGCCGGGACCAGACGACGGTCATCGGGTCGATGCCGTCCGTGACCGCTGGGGAATGGCTGGTCGCCGAAGGCGGGTGGGTCAGGGACAAGGAACACGGACTGCAATTCAAGGCGAGCATGACCAAGACCATTCCGCCGACCACAGCCGCGGGCATCGAGCGATACCTCAGCAGCGGCTTGGTGAGAGGCATAGGGCCTGTCCTGGCAAGGAAGCTAGTCGGGCGGTTCGGTGCCGATGTTCTGGTCGTCATCGAGAACCGTCCCGCCGAATTGCAGTCCGTCGATGGGATCGGCCCCAAGCGCCGGGAACGGATCGCCCGTGCCTGGCAGGAGGCGCAGCAAGTCCGCGAAATCATGCTGTTCCTGCACAGCCACGGTGTGAGCACCAGCCGGGCATTGCGGATATTCAAGACCTATGGCGAGCAGGCGATTGAAAAGGTACGCGAGAACCCGTACATGCTAGCGAAGGACATATACGGGATCGGCTTTCGAACCGCCGACCAGATCGCCCAGAAGGTGGGGATTCCGAAAGATTCCATCAACCGGGCGAGGGCAGGCCTCGCCCACGTGCTCGAGGAGGCAACCTCGGACGGACACTGTGCCCTGCCGCTGGACACGCTAAAGCTCGCGGCGGCGAAGCTGCTGGAAGTGCCGGACGCCATCGTGGAGCAAGCCCTGTCGCAGATGCTCACAAGCGGTTGGCTGCTGCTGGAAGAAATCGACGGCGAGCCGCTCATCTTTCTGCCCCACTTGAGAAGGGCGGAAGAAGGCATTGCGGCAAAGCTGAGGTCGCTGGCGGGGATGACGCTCCTCTATCCGGCCATCGACTTCGATAAGGCGGTCGCATGGTGCGAGCGCCGGACTGGGAAGAGGCTCGCTCCCAGCCAGCGCGAGGCGCTGAAAATGGTTTTGGGGAACCGGGTCGTGGTCATCACAGGAGGGCCGGGCGTGGGCAAGACGACGCTCGTCAATTCGATCCTGATGATCCTCCGCGCCAAGGGTGTGAAGTGCCTCCTTTGCGCCCCGACCGGACGCGCGGCGAAGCGGCTCACCGAGACCACGGGCCTGGAAGCCAAGACGATCCACCGCCTGCTCGAGACCGACCCCGGAACCGGGCGCTTCACCCGGAACGAGTCCAACACGCTTACCTGCGGGCTTCTGGTCGTCGATGAGACCTCGATGGTGGATGTGCCGCTGATGCACTCCCTTGTGCGCGCGGTTCCGAATCGCTCCGGGCTCATTCTGGTCGGCGACGTAGACCAGCTTCCCTCCGTCGGGCCGGGCACGGTTCTTCACGACCTGATCGAGAGCGGCGTCCTGCCCACTGTGCGCCTCACGGAAGTGTTCCGGCAGGCGGCGGACAGCCGCATCATCACCAACGCACACCGGATTCGGCGCGGGTTGGTGCCGGACATGCGCGGAGCAGAACCGAATTCCGACTTCCATTTTGTCGAGCGGGATGAGCCAGAGAACATAGTTCGGACGCTGGTCAAGCTGGTGCAGGAGAGAATCCCAGAAAGGTTTGGCCTCGACCCGATCCGCGACGTGCAAGTGCTTTGCCCGATGAACCGGGGATCGCTGGGCGTGCGGGAACTGAATAGCGCCTTGCAGCGGGTTCTCAATCCGATTCGCTCCGACGAGCCTAGTGTCGAGCGGTTCGGCTGGCGGTTCCAAATGCGCGACAAGGTCATCCAGACCGAGAACGACTACGACAAGGACGTGTTCAACGGGGACGTGGGGATCGTCGAGCAGGTGGACTTGGTCGAGCACCAGGTTGCGATCCGCTTTGATGACCGGGTGGTGAGGTACGACTTCGGCGAACTGGACGAACTGTCTCTTGCCTATGCGGTCACCATCCATAAGTCGCAGGGGTCAGAGTTTCCGGCGGTGGTCATTCCGCTCGCTACGCAGCACTACATGCTTCTGCAACGCAACCTCATCTACACGGGGATCACGCGCGGCAAGCGGCTGCTCGTGCTGATCGGGCAGAAGAAGGCGCTGGGAATTGCCGTCCACAATGATCGTCCGCAGCGGAGGTATTCCGGGCTGCGCACGAGTCTCCAGAAGTGGCAGACAGGGACAGGTGGTATTGTGAAAGGTTCGAGACAGCGGGTGGAATCCGCATGAGAACCTACACCCGACGCGACCCGCTGACTGAGGTCGAACTCGACCGCCTCGGAGACTTCCTCGAAGGCTGCTATGGGGGAAAGCGATGAACGGTTCAAGTCCGATGGTCACCTCTAGACTTTTGGCGGCGTGTGCGTGTGGCATCATCCTGTGCAAATGAAAGCTAGGAAACTGCCCGTCTCTACAAAATTCGCTCCTCTCGCCTTCGCGATGTATTTTCTCTACAGCCTGAATTGCTGGGCTGATCCCTCTCTGCCAACGCTGTTCAGCGACCACATGGTGCTGCAACAAGGACGCGAGATTCACGTCTGGGGCAAAGCCGATCCGGCTGAGCAGATCATCGCAACTCTGGGCGAGCACAGTTCCAGGGCTACGGCCGACAGGCACGGCAACTGGAGTCTGCATTTGCCCGCCATGCAGGCTGGAGGGCCGTTCATCCTCACCGTCCACGGCAAGAAGGAAGTCGTCATTAAGGATGTTTTGATCGGCGAAGTGTGGATTGCCTCCGGCCAATCGAACATGACCTTTTCCCTCGACGGCTCGGAAGGCGCCGCGACCGAAGTCCCGAAGGCGTACTACCCGCAAATCCGCCTCTTCACCGTTCCCAAGAAGATCGCAGTCACCCCCCAAGCGAACACTCTTCCGGCTCATTGGGAAATCTGCACGCCTGACACCGCCAAGAATTTTTCGGCGGTGGGGTATTATTTCGCCCGCGCCATTCAACGCAAGCTGAATGTCCCGGTCGGAGTCGTCGAGAGCGCTTGGCCCGGAACGCCGATCGAACAATGGATCGCGCCCGAAGTCCTGCGGGCCGACCCGGCCTTGAGAAGCACGACCGCAGAATGGGACGGCGCCACCGCCGCACAGAAGAATTTTGCGGAGCAACCCTTAGCCTTCCACCTGGAATTCGACGATTTCGAACTGGTCCCTGTGCTGGGTCAACCAGAAAGCAAAGTGCTTGCCAATTTTGACGACGGCAGTTCGCACCTGACGACGGGAGGCTCGTTCTCCTACTCCTGGGCCGAGGCTCCCGATGCCGCTTTTGACCTCGTGTCTCCTGGGCGTGGAACAAGCGGATTCGCAGCCCGGGTTGCCGGCAAACTCGACGGCACTCAAGACTCGATTCTTACCGCGACCTATAAGCTGGATGGTTCTCCAGAAGACCTCAGCGCCTACGCCGGTATCCGCTTCTGGCTGCGCGGCAATGGAGCGTTTCGCTTCCGCTCCAAGCAACCGACGATCAAGGACTACGACGACTACGCAACTCCGGTTCTGCAGGCGACTCGAGAATGGCGGCCGATTACGGTTCCATTTCGCGATCTGCACCAGGACGGCTGGGGCGTTGTGAAAGACTTTACCCAGGATACATTGACAGGTTTTGCGCTCGAATGTCTGACCTCGCTGGAATACCCTCCGATGCCTGTCTCGAGTCTCTACCAGGGCATGATCGCCCCGCTGCTGCCTTATCGGTTCCGCGGCGCACTGTGGTATCAGGGGGAGAGCAACGTTCTCGGCGCGCATCAGTACCGCAAGCTTCTTCCGGCAATGATCCAGAACTGGCGCGAGGAGTCCGAACAGAAGGATCTTGAGTTCCTGATCGTGCAGCTTCCTAATCATGGTGCGATTCCGGATCAGCCAGGCGAGTCTGCCTGGTCCGAGCTGCGCGAAGCCGAGTTGATGACCGTCGAGCACGGGCCGGATACCGGACTGGCCGTGACCATCGATGTCGGCGATCCACTGGACCTTCATCCGCATCGCAAGAAAGAAGTTGGTGAGCGTCTCGCCTTGTGGGCTCTAGGCACCATTTACAAGCAGCCGATTGTGTATTCGGGTCCGCTCTATGAATCGATGAAGATCCATGGCAATGAAATTCGCCTGCGCTTCTCGCATATAGGCTCAGGCCTTGAAGCGCGCGACAGTGCCGCGTTGCAAGGTTTCGCCATCGCGGGTGCAGACCGCAAGTTTCGCTGGGCCGATGCGCGCATCGAAGGCGACACCGTGATCGTCAGCAGCGCCGACGTCGCGAATCCCAAGGCTGTGCGCTATGCCTGGGGAGACAGTCCGCGCTCGAATTTGTTCAACAAAGACGGCCTGCCGGCATCGCCATTCCGTACTGACGATTGGCCGGGAATTACCAAGTGAGGAACTGCCGATGTCCGGTATCGCCCGGAGCCGGTACGAGTGCAGGCGATTTGACATCCTGCGGTCCCGCCCCGCAGAATGCCTTTCCATCTCCAGGAGACCAGCATGATGCGCTCTTTTCTGCGGGGCTTCATCCCGCTCGCTCTCACTTCGGTTGCCTTCGCGCAGGACCGAACCAATGCACGCTCCATGGTGATCTCGCCGCACGGCATTGTAGCCAGCAGCCAGGTGCAGGCGTCGCAGGCCGGAGCCGAGATCCTGTCACGTGGCGGGTCGGCCGTCGACGCCGCTATCGCAACCAACGCCACGCTGGGCGTGATGGAGCCAGACATGAATGGCATGGGCGGCGACCTGTTTGCGATTTATTGGGACGCCAAGAGTGGAAAGCTCTACGGCCTCAATGCCAGTGGATGGGCACCCAAAGGCCTCAGCATCGAGTATTTGAGGGCCAAGAGCGCGACCCATATGCCGTCGGCTGGAATCGACTCGGTGACCGTGCCGGGGGCAGTGGATGGATGGAACAAGCTGCACGAGCGGTTCGGGCACCTGCCCTGGAAAGACCTTTTCTCTGCGGCGATTTTCTATGCGGAAAATGGATTCGCCGTGCCGGAAATGATCGGCATGGACTGGCATGACTCCGCTAAGAAACTGCGCGACGATCCCGAGAGTCGGCGAGTGTTTCTGGTGCATGACGAAGCGCCGCGAATGGGAGAAATCTTTCGCAACCCGGATGTGGCCAAAGCGCTGCGGCGCGTTGCTGCTGGCGGGTCGCAAGTGTTCTACGGCGGCGAGATTGGGAAGGCCATTCTTGGGACATCGAGCGAACTCGGCGGCACGATGGCTGCCGAGGACTTGAAGGACTTTTCCTCGGAGTGGGTTGAGCCGATCTCGACCACTTATCGCGGGTGGAAAGTCTACGAACTCCCGCCCAACGGGCAAGGCATGGCTACGCTTGAGATGCTGAACATCATGGAGCAGTTCTCGCCGGCGAAGGGTGGTCCGCTGACGGTCGAGGAATTGCACACGAGAATCGAGGCCATGAAGCTGGCTTATGCCGATCTAGCGCGGTATAACGCTGATCCGCGATTTGCCAAGGTGCCGGTTCGAGAGCTGCTTGCGAAGGAATATGCCAGGGAACGGGCAAAACTCATCGATTCCGAGAAGGCCGATTGCAACCCGACCGCGGGGCCGCCTCCGGCGAGCGATACGACATATCTCACCGTCGTCGACCGGGAGGGCAACATCGTTTCTCTGATCCAGAGCAACTACTCGTCATTCGGCTCGGGGATTACAGTGCGAGGCATGGGCTTTGCCCTGCAGAATCGCGGAGCGCTCTTCGTGCTCGATCCCGAGAAACCAGATGGGCTGGCTCCTCGCAAACGGCCCTTCCACACCATAATTCCGGCGTTCATGGAACGCGGCGACGATCACATTGGCTTCGGCATTATGGGCGGCGCGAACCAACCGCTGGCCCACGCCCAGTTTGTGTCGAACGTGGTCGACTACGGCATGAACCTACAGGCTGCCTTGGAGACGGCGCGTTTTACCGTCCGCAGCAACTTTGATGTTGGCTGCCGGGTTCTTATCGAGGATCGCGTTCCCGCCGACGTGCGCCAGCAGCTTTCAGGCATGGGGCATCAACTCGAAGTGCGCGGCGATTTTTCGCTCTTCATGGGACGCGGGCAGGCGATCGACCACAATACGAAAACCGGGTTGAACTGGGCGGCTTCGGACGCGCGCACGGATGGCTCCGCCGAACCGGAAATTCCTCCGGGACTGCTGAGAGGTTCGCCGGCAAAGACCAACTAGGTTTCGAACCCCGGGCCGATCTTCGACTGAATTCGCGGTTGGCGGTCCGCGGGTTTTGGTCGTACCTACTGCTGAATCGACGATCACGATGGAACTGCGAATCTGCACAGGCAGGCATCGATCCGCTGATCAAGCGGATTAGAAGCAGTAGGCTGGACCCGGTCGCCGGCTCACAACATTCGGCAATGTGGTGATACGAACTCGTCGAAGAGAAGATGGATAAAGGAGGCCCGGGACGCGCTTGGTTCCGCTTAAATAAGCTGTTCGGCGCACTCCAACTGGGTTCCCCGTTGATGTGACGTGATCGCCCTCCTCTTCGATACTTCTTTGAGGCCATATTCCTTCTTTTTTCAAGCACTTGGCTCGGATGGCACTTTCGGGCCATTGCTGGCACGAGGGAGCCATTTACGGGTTTAGGGACCAGAGTTAGATTGTTTTTGAGCAGCACTTGGGGGAGGGCTGATCAACAGACGTCCCACGACTCAAACCGAGTCTGGGGCGTTTTGTTTTGCGTTCTAAAATCCCTTCTTCACCTCACCCCAGCTTGCTGCAGTCTTGCCCGGTCACCCTATCGCCCGTACCCCGATAGTGGTAGATTTGTTGCGCCCTTCGTTGGCTGTGACCGCGAGCAGTCTGAGGAGCCGGAATGCCCGCCCCGTTTACCCGCCGTGAGTTCCTTCAAGGAGTGGCCGTGATGACGGCTGCCGGCGCCACATCCAGTTTCGGTGTACCTGTTGATTCCAGTTCGATCTTTCGCGTCGCCGTCATCAACGACGAGATTTCGCAGGACTTCGGTCACGCATGCGAGGTGGCCTCCCAGGAGTTCGGTATGGGGTGGATCGAGCTTCGCAGCATGTGGAAGAAGAACATAGTCAGCCTCGACGAAAAAGAAGTCGCCGAAGCGCGCCGTATTCTCGAGAAATACAACCTCAAAGTGACCGACATCGCCAGCCCCTTGTTCAAGGTCGACTGGCCGGGCGCTCCGAAGTCGAGCTACAGCGAGGGCAAGAGCTTTGGCGCCAGCTTCAGCCTCGCTGAGCAGGACGAAGTTCTGGAGCGCGCCATCGCAATGGCCAAAGCCTTCCAGACCGACCGGGTACGGTGCTTCGATTTCTGGCGGCAGGAGGATCAGACGCCGTATCGGGCGGCGATCAACGACAAATTGCGAGAGGCCGCGGCCAAGGCTGAGAGGCAGGGAATCATTCTGGTTCTGGAGAACGAGCCTTCCTGCAACACCGCCACAGCGGCTGAGGCCGTCAAGGTCTTAAGTGCCGTCGAGTCGCCTGCCTTGATGCTCAACTGGGATCCGGGCAACGCGGCTGCCAGCGGCGAGATTCCTTATCCCGACGGCTACAATCTGCTGCCCAAGGAACGGATCGGACATTGCCACTGCAAAGACACGGTGAAAAAAGGGAAGGGATTTGACTGGGCGCCCATGGGGGGAGGCTTGATCAATTGGGCCAGCCAGTTCAAAGCCCTCAAGCGCGACGGATATCACTTTGCCGTGAGTCTTGAAACTCACTGGAGCGGTGGGGGCACACCAGAAGAGTCCTCTCGCAAGAGTTGGGCCGGAATGAAGCAATTGTTGCACGGCGCCGACGCCCTGTAGTCGCCCCACGCCGGACCATGGAACTGCGAACACGAGCACGGAAAGATTGTCAGCTTTTAAGTACTCGACGCAGAGCCGAAGATTCACAGGGAGGAAGGCGAGCAGCAAATCAAACTACGGGTATTGGCAAGCTCTGCATCACGACAAACGCGTCAATGACCGGGGAAAGACAACTGTCAATCTTGGCAGTAGTTCAAAGCGGCGGCAGAAGGATAGTCTTGTCCCTATGGGGGCGTATCGAGTTCAGGGAGATACGCGATGAAACGTGCATATGTACTTGCCTCCATGCTCTTGTTATCGGTAGTCAGCTTCGCCCAGCAAAATCCGCCGGACAGGCCAGCGAATCCGAACGATCAAACCTACACTCGCCCTGTAGAGAGAGGGACGGATTGGGGACCCTGGGGTTTGCTGGGTCTCCTCGGATTGGCCGGCCTGCTGGGACGCAGGCGAGACACGACACGCATTGACACCCGTTACACACGAGACGACCGCACCTACGACCAACAACGTAACCGCGCCGCGTGATCGAAGTAAAAAAGGGCGAGGAGCCATCACTCTCCCCGCCCTGTTTATATCCAAACCGACTATTGTAAAGCAGTGGGAGAATTTGCTGACCTTTCTTCGTCGACGGTCGTCGACAGTCCCTGCGCTTGCCTTCTCCACCATATTTGACCCTCCAGCTATGATGGAACCTCGATGATCGGTGCCGTCGATATCGGTGGAACCAAGATTGCAGTCGGAATTGTGGATGACGTCGGAAAGGTGCTTTCCCGTACGCAGGCGCCTACGGATCCCAGCAATTACACGGCAGGAATTGATTCGATTAGCGACATGCTGCGCCAGACGTCGAGCCAGGCTGGTGTCGAACTGACGGGCATCGGCATAGGATCGACCGGCCCCGTGGATCCCCTTCGCGGCGAGCTCGGCGATGTTGATTTTCTTCCGGGGTGGCGAGGGCAAGCTCCGGTCAGGGACTTGGAAGGTATTTTCGGGGTTCGAGCTGCGCTCGAAAACGATGGCGACGCAGCCGCTCTGGCTGAGGCCGGATGGGGCGCAGGAAAAAATCGGGCGCGACTCATCTACATCACGGTGGGCACCGGAATTGGCGGTGGCATCATTCTCGACGGCAGGCTGTACCGCGGAGTCGATGGCGCGCATCCCGAAGTCGGCCATCAAGTGATTGATCCGTCGGGGCCACAGTGTTCATGCGGCTTTCGCGGATGCTGGGAAGCGCTTGCGGCCGGTCCCGCCATGGTGGCTTGGATGGAGAGTCACGCCCCAGCCGACTATCCGCACTGGCCAGACATGACCGCGAAGCGAATCTGCGAACTGGCGCAACAGGGGGATGCCCTGGCCCGGCAGGCTGTCGAACACGAGGGCTTCTATCTGGGCCTCGGGCTGGCCAATCTGATCAACCTCTTTACTCCGGATGCCCTCGTACTCAGCGGCAGTGTCATGCAAAGTGCACCTTTGTTTCTGGATCGCATCCGGGATGTGATTCGCCGCGGCTGCCGCTTTGTTCCGGCCGAGAAGACGGAGTTGACCCTGGCTTCGTTGGGGGATGACACCAATCTGATCGGGGCCGCGCGCGTGTGGCACTATCGTTTCAGCGGCGCAGCCAGGGGCGAAGGAGGCGCATGAAAGAACTGAGCGAGAAACTGCTTTTGGTGGTCGATGCGGCCGAGGTGCGGCTGCGCCAAATCAGCGCCGCAGAGTGCTCCAAGCCCATTCTCCATGGCGGGTGGTCCCGCAAGCAGGTGATGGGGCATCTGATCGATTCGGCTTCGAACAACCACCAACGTCTGGTGCGCGCCGCCTTGCAGACGTCTCTGGATTTCCCGCGCTACGACACAGACGGAAATGTGCGAGTCGAGGCGCCCGAGGAAGCGGATTGGACACTGCTGATTTCCTTGTGGGCTGCTTGTAACAGATATCTCGCCCACATGATTCGACGCCTGCCGGCTTCCAAGCTCGAGACCATTTGTCGTATCGGCGATGGCGAGCCCAGGACTCTCAGCTTTGTGGCAGCGGATTACGTGGAGCACCTTCTGCATCATCTCCGCCAAATCGGCGTTGCGGATGCGGCATAGAGTAGACTTGCATAGACTTGCGAGCGCACTCTTCCAGTTTTCCCTCCCGATCTGTTACTGTTTCCGGTTCGCTTTTTCTCGGTCGAGGCGGATCGACAGGATCTGCTCGACCGCCAGGCAAAGGACGAGAGCAGCGTGATCGTCGGAGTTCCGAAAGAAAGTTATCCCGGAGAGCGTCGGGTCGCCCTCGTTCCCGTGGTCATTCCCAATCTCACCAAGGCAGGACTTGAGATCGTGGTCGAGTCGGGAGCCGGCGAGCCGGCCGGCTATCCGGACGCGGCCTACGAGGAAAAAGGCGCGAAGATTCTTCCCGACCGCGCGGCCGTATTCAGCGCAGCCGAAATCGTCGTGCAGGTGCTCTGTTACGGATCGAACGACGTGACGGGCAAGGCAGATCTCGCGCTCTACCAACCCGGCCATGTGCTCATCGGATTCCTCCGGCCGTTCGGTTCGGCGGAAGTCGTCGAGCAGATCGCGCACGCCGGGGTGACAGCGTTTTCGGTGGAGCTGATGCCCCGCACCACGCGCGCCCAGAGCATGGATGCTTTGTCTTCGATGGCCACGGTGTGCGGGTATAAAGCTGTTCTACTCGCTGCCGAAACTTCGCCGCGTATCTTTCCCATGATGACCACCGCCGCTGGCACGATCACGCCAGCCCGCGTGTTCGTCATCGGCGCCGGCGTGGCCGGACTGCAAGCCATTTCCACCGCCCGTCGCCTCGGTGCCGTGGCCTCTGCCTACGATATGCGCCCTGCCGCCAAAGAGCAGGTGCAGAGTCTGGGCGGTCGTTTCATCGAACTTCCCATCGCCGCCGAAAACGCGCAAGACGCCCGCGGCTACGGAACGGCGCAAGACGAAAGTTTCTATGCCCGGCAGCGTGAATTGCTGACTCGGGTTGTGGCGGAGAGCGACATCGTGATCACGGCTGCCGTGATACCGGGCAAGAAACCGCCGGTGCTGATCACGGCAGAAATGGTGATGGGGATGGCGCCGGGATCCGTGATCGTCGACCTGGCAGCCGAGCGCGGCGGCAACTGCGAACTCACCCATACCGGAGAAACGGTGAAGGAGCACAATGTCACCATCATCGGGGCGATCAACCTGGCGAGCAGCGTGCCCTATCATGCCAGCCAAATGTACGCGCGCAATCTCATGACCTATCTGACGTACATGGTGAAAGAGGGCAAACTGCAAATGGACCTCCAGGATGAGATCGTGCGGGAGACACTGATCACCCATGGCGGTGAGATCGTAAACCCGCGCGTCCGGGAATTCTTCAAGCTGCCGGCTCTTGCGGCGAGCGAGTGAGCACATCCGTGTTACCGCGACGGTGTTTGCGCCGGGAGTGACCCCCGGCCAACGGTGGAGCGAAAGCAAAGGAGCAAACATGCCAGCGGATTTCATTTCGAACCTTTATGTCTTCATCCTGGCGGGATTTGTCGGCTTTGAGTTGATCAAGCGCGTTTCGCCGTTGCTCCACACCCCGCTCATGTCGCTCACCAACGCGCTCGACGCGATCGTAGTGGTGGCGGCCATCATCATCGCGGGACGGCACCAGACCCGGCTGACGACAGTGCTGGGTGCGATTGCGGTGGCGGCGTCGTTCAGCAACATGGTGGGCGGATTCATCATCACCGACCGCATGCTGCGCATGTTCAAGTCCCGCGGATCGAAACAATCATGAACGTGATCGCGCTTCAGCAATATCTCGATTTTGCCTACATTGCCGCGGTCGTTCTCTTCATTCTTTCGCTGAAGTTCCTGAGTTCGCCGGCGAGTGCGCACTGGGGTGTTCTTGCCGGCGAGATCGGCGCAACCCTGGCGGTGGTCGCCACTCTTTTCAATCCTGAAGTCGTCGAGTACCGGTGGATCCTGATCGCACTGCTCATCGGCGCCGGAGTCGGTATCCCTCTCGGCATGGTTCACATGACGGCCGTTCCACAACGAACGGCGTTGAGCCACGCTTTTGGGGCGCTGTCGGCAGCGCTGATCGGTATTGGCGAGTATTATGTCGGTACCGCCAGGGTCACGCGCTTTGAAATGGGTGAGATCGCCCTAGAAGTCATCATCGGTTCACTCACTTTCACCGGCAGTTTGATCGCCGCCGGAAAGCTGCAGGAGATACTGCCGCAACGTCCCATTGTGTACCGTGGCCAGAATTTCGTCAGTCTTTCGGTGCTGGGAGCCGCCCTGGGACTTGCGGTAGCGCTGGTCGTCAATCCCACGCATGCCGTGCTGTTTCCCATCATGGTGATTGTGGCGCTGATTTTTGGGGTGCTGCTCGTGACTCCCATCGGCGGCGCAGACATGCCCACGGTGATCTCCCTGCTGAATTCCTACGCCGGTTTTTCCGCAGCACTGCTGGGTTTTGTGCTGAACAGCAAAGTCCTGGTCGTGGCCGGGGCGCTCGATGGATCGTCGGGCTTCGTCCTGTCGGTGATCATGTGCAAAGCCATGAACCGCTCGTTCACCAACGTGATGTTCGGAGCGTTCGGCCAGGTGCAAGCGTCCACGGCCGGAGCCAAAGAAGAGCGCGTCGTGCGCAGCGCCAACCCGGAAGAAGCCGCCGCGATTCTTTCGGCCGCGAGTAAGGTGGTCATTGTCCCCGGCTATGGCATGGCCGTCGCCCAGGCGCAGCACAAGGTGCGGGAGTTGTATGACGTGCTGACCAAGAAGGGAGTCGATGTCCGCTTCGCCATCCACCCGGTTGCCGGACGCATGCCCGGCCATATGAACGTGTTGCTGGCCGAAGCCGATATCCCCTACGACCGCCTGGTTGAAATGGAGGAGATCAACGGCGATTTCCCGCAGACCGATGTTGCGTTGATCATCGGCGCCAACGACGTCACCAACCCGGCCGCGCGCACCGACCAATCAAGCCCGATCTTCGGTATGCCGATTCTCGATGTCGACAAGGCCCACACCGTCATGGTGATCAAGCGCAGCATGAATCCGGGATTCGCAGGCATCGACAACCCGCTGTACTACCTGAATCAGACCCTTATGCTGTTTGGCGATGCCAAGCAGTTCGTCGGCAGCATCGTGCGCGAGCTGGGCGGTGGACATTAACATGAACCGGTCGTTGGTTTCGCCAGAGTGCTTAAAGTAACAGAGATATGAAAACCGCTAGGCTCGCTCAAACCGGGCGATCAACGCGAAAATAGGACGATATTCATCGCACAACTATGAGAACCCGAATTGCATTGGCTGCAATCATCTCGCTCTCCCTCCATGCTGGCGCTCAAACTCCGCAACTCAACCTCATGCCCATGCCGTCCAGCCTTCAGCCCGGCTCCGGCCAGCTTCGGATCACGCAGTCGTTCGCGGTGGCCACGCCGGGAGCGCATGATGCTGCGCTCGACAGCGGGGTGCAGCGCTTTGTCGCACAGCTTTCCCGGCAAACCGGGATTCGGTTTCGCCCCCAGCCGGGCGCGACTCCCACCCTCCAGGTTCACGCCGACCGCGGTCTTGAACCAGTGCAAAAACTCGATGAGGACGAGTCCTATCAACTGACGGTCTCGGATTCGGGTGCTCAGCTCACCGCGCCCACCACGCTCGGTGTTCTGCACGGTTTACAGACGTTTCTGCAACTCGTCACCATCACACCGAACGGGTTGGCCGCTCCCGCCGTGACCATCAAGGATCAACCCCGTTTTCCATGGCGCGGATTGCTCATCGACGTCAGCCGCCACTTCATCCCGCTCGATGTGTTGAAACGAAATATCGACGGCATGGCCGCGGTCAAGATGAATGTTTTCCACTGGCATCTTTCCGACGATCAGGGATTTCGCGCCGAGAGCAAGAGGTTTCCCAAGCTGACGGGCATGGGCTCGGACGGCCAGTTCTACACGCAAACCGAGATTCGTGACTTCATCGCCTATGCGCACGATCGCGGCATTCGCGTCGTCCCCGAATTCGACATGCCCGGCCATACCCGCTCCTGGTTCTTGGGGTATCCGGAATTCGCGAGCGGTCCCGGTCCCTACACGCTCGAAGGCGGTGGGATCGATCCAATCATCGATCCCACGCGGGAACAGACGTACAAGTCGATCGAGAAGTTCATCCAAGAGATGTCGAAACTTTTTCCCGACGCCTATTTCCATATCGGCGGGGACGAGGTCGACGGCAAGCAGTGGGATGCCAATCCCAAGATTCAAGAGTTCATGCATGCCCACGGCATGAAGAACAATCAGGACCTGCAGGCCTACTTCAACCAGCGCCTCGAAAAAATTCTTACCAAGAATCACAAGATCATGGTCGGCTGGGATGAGATTCTGCATCCTGATTTGCCCAAGACCATCGTGATCCAATCCTGGCGCGGGCAGGAATCGCTGGCCGTGGCGGCCCAGCAAGGCTACCGAGGGTTGCTTTCTTATGGCTACTATCTCGATCTGATGTGGCCCGCTGCCCGCCACTACGCCGTCGACCCGATCAGCGGGGCGGCGGCAGCGCTTACACCCGAGCAAAAGAAACTGATCCTCGGGGGCGAATCCTGCCAGTGGGCGGAGTGGGTGACGCCAGAGAATATTGATTCCCGCATCTGGCCGCGGAACGCTGCCATCGCTGAACGGCTCTGGTCGCCTCAGGAGGTCACCGACGTGGCTTCGATGTATGCGCGGCTCAATGTCGTCAGCCGTGATCTGGAGTGGCTGGGCCTGACGCATCGCTCGGCACGCGAGGGCATGCTCTACCGCATGGCCGGGGCTAACGACATCACAGCACTGCGAGTTCTCGCCGACGTGGTCGAACCGGTCAAGGACTACAACCGCTGGAGGGGCAAGGGTCCCATCGATTTCCACGCTCCGCTGACCCGCATGATTGACGCGGTGCATCCCGAGAGCGATACCGCGCGTCATTTCAGCGATCTGGTGCAGGCGTTTGCCCAGAGCGGTTACAAAGATCAGGCCGCCGAAGCTCAACTGCGAAAATGCCTTACTCTGTGGCGCGACAACGATGTCAAGCTGCGGCCGCTGCTCGAACAGTCGGCTCTGCTCGAGGAATTAGTTCCGCTATCCGAGAATCTGTCGACGGTGGCCGCTGCCGGGTTACAGGCGCTCGACTATCTCGACAAATCTCAGACCGCGCCCGACTCGTGGAAGACACAGCAACTTGCCCTGATTGAGCAGGCAAAAGGGCGCACCGCCGACCTTCTGCTCATGGTGGCCGCGCCGGTGGGGCAGCTTGTCGAAGCCAGCGCCGGACAGGCGGCACACAACTGAATTAGCGCGCCGCCGGTCACAGACATCCTTGCCGTCTCGGATATAATTCGCGTCGGTTTGTGGACCTGTTTCTCCACGATGAGAAAGCCCCCACAGGAGCTCCATGAAAGCGAAGACGAAGCTGTGCTCCGTCCTGGTCCTGGTTCTCGTCTTTTCCGCATCTTTCCTTGCCCAATCCTCTGACGCGGCCAAGCAAAAAGTCGGCGCCATCGTTAGGCAGATGACGCTGGAGGAAAAGATCGACTACATCGGCGGCACCGGGTTCGCCATTCGAGCCGTGCCGCGCCTTGATCTGCCGGCCTTCGAAATGTCCGACGGCCCCATCGGCGTGCGTTCCAATGGCGGGTTTCCGTCAACGGTTTATGCCGCCGGCATCGGGCTGGCCGCAACCTGGAATCCTGAGCTGGCCGGGCGTGTCGGCGCCGGAATTGGCAAAGACGCCCGCGCCCGGGGCATCCACTACATGCTCGGGCCGGGCGTAAATATCTATCGCCAGCCCGTGAACGGACGCAATTTCGAGTACTTCGGAGAAGATCCGTTCCTCAGTTCGACGATCGCGGTGGGATACATCCGGGGCATGCAGACCCAGGGCGTCAGCGCGACCATCAAACACTTCCTCGGGAACAATTCGGAGTTTCTGCGCCATGATTCCGATTCAGTGATCGACGAGCGCACGCTGCGCGAGATCTATCTACCGACGTTTGAGGCTGCCGTGAAGCGCGCCCACGTCGGCGCCATCATGGATTCCTACAACCTCACCAACGGCCAGCACATGACGCAGAACGGTTACTTCAACATCGACGTCGCCCGCAAAGACTGGGCCTTCAACGGCGTAATGATGTCGGACTGGGTTGCCACCTATGACGGCGTGGCGGCCGCGAACGGCGGCCTCGATCTGGAAATGCCGAACGGCGCGTTCATGAATCAGAAGAACCTCGTCCCGGCGATCAAGGAAGGCCGTGTGAAGGAATCAACCATCGACGAGAAGATTACCCACATTCTGGAAACAGCTGCGCGTTTCGGCTGGCTCGATCATAAGCAGACCGATCTGTCGCTCTCGAAGTACAGCGAACCGAACCATCAACTCGCCCTCGATGCCGCCCGTGAGAGCATCGTTCTTCTTAAGAATGACGCCAAGCTTCTGCCGCTCGACAAGAATGCGACCAAGTCTATGCTTGTGGTCGGGCCGAATGCTTATCCCGCGGTTCCGGTGGGCGGCGGCAGCGCCCACGCCGCTGCTTTCGCTCCGGTCAGCATCCTGGAAGGGATCGGCGACTATCTCGGCGCTTCAAGCACGGTTTACTACGAGAGAGGCATTCCGGCGCTAACTGATATTGCCCGCACCACTGAATTTCAGACTGCTCCTCACAACGGGCAGCACGGCATTACCGTCGAGCTTTTTGCCAATCGTGACCTCTCGGGCCCTCCCAAATCCACCAGCGTGCTGAATCACATCAACGTCACGGGCACGAGTCGAGAGAGTTTTGATTCCCAACAGGCGCTGGCTCTGTTGGCCTCGGGAAGAAGAGCCGAGTCTTCCCGCCGCTGGACCGGATATTACATGGCGGCCCAAGACGGTACGTACGAGATCGCCGTACAAGGCAGCGGCGAAAGCGGAGGCCATCGCCTCTATGTTGACGACAAGCTCCTGATCGACAACTGGAAGATTGCCCGCGCGCTCCAGCCGCACGTCACCCTCGAACTCAGCGCCGGTCCCCACAAAGTTGTCGTTGAGGACTATCAGAATTCCGCAGTTGGCGGCCGGTTGCGCGTCGGGATCATCGAGCAACGCAAGCTGGTGAGCGACCTTGCCAAGAGTCTGGCGGCCAAGGCAGATGTCGTGGTAGTGGCAGCGGGATTCGATGGCGATAGCGAATCGGAGGGCTCGGACCGCACCTTTGATCTACCCATCGGCGAGGAAGAGCTGATTCGCGAAATCTCCGCGGCCAATCCCAAGACGGTGGTTGCGGTTACTTCCGGCGGAAACGTCGATCCCGGTAACTGGCTCGACCATATTCCTGCCTATCTCGAAATGTGGTACCCGGGTGAGGCCGGAGGCACGGCCCTCGCCGAGATTCTGTTTGGCGCCGTGAATCCTTCGGGACATCTGCCCGCTACGTTCGAGCGCCGCCGCGAGGATAACCCGACAGCCAACACCTACTATCCGCAAGGTGACAGTATCCGCGTCGAATACAAAGAAGGCGTGTTCGTCGGCTATCGGGGCTACGAACACAACGGCGTGAAGCCACTGTTCCCATTCGGCTACGGCCTTTCCTATACCACGTTCAAGTACTCCGACCTTGTTGTCGCCCCCGCGCAGGCCTCGCAGACAGGCTCCCTATTCACCGTTTCCTTCGATCTGACCAACACCGGAGACCGCGCCGGGGCCGACGTCGCCGAGCTCTACGTGGCCGATGACCACTCCCAAGTTCCACGCCCGGCAAAAGAGTTGAAGGGTTTTGCCAAAGTCTCTCTGTGGCCTGGCCAGACCAAGCGTGTCGCCATCGATCTGGATGCTCGCGCCTTTGCTTACTATGACGTCGCAGCCAAGCAGTGGCACATCACGCCGGGAACTTTCGGCATCCTTGTGGGACGCTCATCGGATGAAATCGGATTGAAGGGCTCAGTTACTGTGACCGACGCCGTCGCAAAAAGCCAAAATGTAACGCGGTAGCAATCATTGCGCTCAACTATCTCGGGATATCGGTTGATTACATTCCGTGCCGGCGGGCAAAGGGAGTCTTCTCTGTCGGAAATTTCGAGAACCTGGTCGACCGGATCGGTAAGCGGGCCGCGGTGTTCGAGGAGGCGGCGGTTCGCTGGGCAGCCAACGGAACCGGCGACGCCAGAAGAAAGGTAGTGGTCAACCTGCGGGACACGATGATTGCCGGTATCGTGTTGGCCCACCATGCCAGCCTCGCCACTGGTAAGGTTGCCACCTAGACGACATATCAGCGCCGTCGTCAATCCCTGGATGGTCTCAGGCAGCCTCCGTGATATTCTATTTACTCCAGCTGCGCACCGTCTTGGCGGTATTTCCCCGCAGTTCCTGAGAAATTCTGAATCAGAACAGACAGAGAAGCCAGAACCATGCTTTCAGTCAGCAACGTGTCCATGCGCTACGGCGCAAAAATATTGTTCGAAGACGTTTCCACGGCGTTCACACCGGGGCGGCGCTATGGCCTCACCGGGCCCAACGGCGCCGGCAAGTCCACCTTCATGAAGCTGCTCAGCGGTGAACTCGACCCCCAGAAGGGCACCGTGGTTCGCCCCCGCAAGCTGGGAGTGTTGAGCCAGGACCAGTTTGCCTTCGACGCATACGCCGTGCTCGACACCGTCATCATGGGCAACAAGCGGCTGTGGGCTGCCATGCAGGAGCGCGATGCCATCTACGCCAAGCACGACATGACCGATGAAGACGGCATGAAGCTTGGCGAACTCGAGGGGATTGTTGGCGAAGAAGACGGATACTCCGCCGAGAGCGACGCCGCGATTCTGTTACTAGGCCTCGACATTCCGGAACCGTTGCATACGCGCAAGATGAGCGAGCTGCAGGGCGGACAGAAAGTCCGCGTCCTGCTGGCCCAGGCTCTGTTCGGCCATCCCCAGGCTCTGCTGCTCGACGAGCCCACGAACCACCTCGACCTGGATTCGATTCACTGGCTGCAGAATTTCCTGACCGCCTATGATGGCATCGTCATCACGATCTCGCACGACCGCCACTTCCTCAACAGCATCTGCACCCACATCGCTGACATCGACTACGAAACCATCATCACCTACACCGGCGCCTATGACGACATGGTCGTGGCCAAGACGCAGGTGCGGTCGCAGATTGAAGCCCAGAACGCGCAGCGCGAAAAGAAGATCGCACAGTTGAATGAGTTCATCGCCCGATTTGCCGCCGGTACGCGGTCGAGCCAGGTGCAATCACGGCGCAAGGAAGTCGAGCGTTTGCAAGTCACCGAACTTGCGAAATCGAATATCCAACGCCCGTTCATCAAGTTCGAGCAGAAGCGCCCGTCGGGCAGGCACTTGCTCGAAATCGAGCACCTCGGAAAAGCGTACGGCGAGAATCGGGTGATTCGCGATTTCACCGCCAGCATCAGCCGCGGCGAGAAAATTGCCCTCATGGGACGCAACGGAGCAGGGAAGACCACGCTGCTCAATGCGCTGCTCGCAAACTCTCCGACGACTCCGGAATCCGAATTGCGCAAGACCAGCGGCTACGATGGCCCTTTCGTCGACCATGGCAAAGTCATCTGGGGACACGAAGCCTCGGTCGGGTACTTCGCGCAGGACCATCGCAGCCTGATCGAAGATGGCACGACCGCCATCGAATGGCTGCATCAGTGGGATCCATCCGCGGTGACGGAGGAGCTCCGTGGAATCCTCGGCCAGATGCTGTTTGCCCGCGAGGAAGCCACCAAGTCAACCAACGTTCTCTCCGGCGGCGAAGCAGCCCGCTTGCTCTTTTCGAAACTCATGCTTCAGAAGCCAAACGTCCTCGTCCTCGACGAGCCCACCAACCACCTCGATCTCGAATCCATCAATGCGCTGAACATCGCGCTACAGCGCTATCCGGGAACGGTGTTCCTCGTGACTCACGACCACGATCTCATCGACGAGGTCGCGTCCCGCATCTGGTACTTCGAGAGCGACCACCAGATCGTCGACTTCAAAGGCACATACGAGGAGTATCAGGCTGCGACGGTTGCGGTGTAGAGATTAGTCCTGGGCACGGCGCCTTGGCCAAGACTTGCCAGTCGACTCGCTTCCCCCATGGCGAAATGCAGGCGCTAACTGCCAGATGCGGTCTTTTGCACCATTTTCGCTGCATGTAAATCAACCAGGTTCTCCACAGGTTTTCAACTCCTCAGGTGTTGCGCGAGAAGGGTAAAGTTGAAGATAATGTGGCGGGCGACCTTGCGCAGTCAGAGGCAAGCGAGATTTAGCGCAGCAGCAGGACCGTGTACAGCAGAACTGACTTACTGAGAATTCTCCACGTTACGCCGCGCCAGTTGGCCAACTGGGAGCGCAACGGGCTGGTCGTGTCTGCGGAGTCCTATTCCTTCTCCGATCTCCTAGAAATTAAGAAGATCCGCGACCTATGCGCGATGAGCGTGCGGCCCAACGTAATTCGCCAGTCGCTCGACGCCATGCGTAAGCAGGCTGCCGGCGTGGAAAAGCCGCTGCTCGAAGCCGGCGCGTGGTCGACCACCAAACACCGCGTGGCTTTCCGCCACGAAGGAAAGTTGCTTGAACCGATCGCGGGGCAGTTTTTGATGGATTTCTCGGAGCGGGAAAAGGTCGTCACCAGCGCGCCGGTCCCGCGGTCCGAACCCGCGCCGCGCGACAACGAAGTGACCTCCTGGTTTGCGCGTGGCATCGCGCTCGAAGAAGATCCGGCTACGCAAACAGAGGCGATCGCCGCTTATCACAAAGTGCTCGACCTGGCTCCGAAGCACGCCGCCGCCCACATTAATCTGGGTACCCTCCACTACAATCGCCAGGATTTCGGCCTGGCCGAGCGACACTACCGTCAGGCGATCGAGGCCGATTCCCGCTACGCCCTCGCTTATTTCGACTTGGGCAACGTTCTCGACGAGACTGGCCGCGTGCACGAGGCCGTGCAGACCTACAAGACGGCCTTGCAACTCGCTCCCACCTACGCCGACGCCCATTACAACCTCGCGCTGGCCTATGAAAAGCTGCGCGAGCCCCGCAAGGCCCTCAAGCACTGGGAAGCCTATGTCAAGCTCGATACCTCAGGCCCTTGGTCGGTTCACGCCCGCAGCCAGATCAGGCGAATCCTGCAGGCCGACTGTCTGAAACTGGTCTACAAACGCGGTTAAGCGCATCCCCTCTCCCCATCGAACAGTGCTACCATTATGGGTTTGCCGCAACTCACCCGCGAAGGTGCCGTTATGCCTGAAACGCTCCAAGCCGTTCCACCCGCGCCGCTGACCACTCTTACCGAAGACGAAATCCTCTTCCGCGACAATATCCGCCAGTTCGCCGACGAAAAAGTCCGCCCCCTGGTCAAGGAGATGGACGAAAAAGGCGTCTTCGAAAAAGCCCTCATCCACGACTTCTTCCAGCTCGGCCTGATGGGCATCGAAATCCCGGAGCAATATGGCGGCAGCGGCGCCAAGTTCTTCGAGGCGATTCTGGCAGTCGAAGAACTCTCCCGCGTCGATGCCTCCTCCGGTGTCGTGGTTGACGTGCAGAACACACTGGTCAACAACGCGCTTCTACGTTGGGGCACCGAAGAGCAGAAGAACCGCTACCTGCCACGTATGGCGAGTTCGGTGGTCGGTGCCTATGCCCTCAGCGAGGCCGGTTCCGGATCCGACGCCTTCGCCCTCCAGACCCGAGCCACCCTCAAAGGCTCCGAATACGTTCTGAACGGCCGCAAGCTCTGGATCACCAACGGCAAAGAAGCGGGCCTGTTCGTCCTGTTCGCCACGCTCGATCCCGGCGCCGGATACAAGGGCATCTCCGCATTCCTGATCGAGAAGGATTTCCCGGGCTTCACCGTGGGCAAAAAGGAAGACAAACTGGGCATCCGCGCCTCATCGACCTGTGAGCTCATCCTCGAAGACTGCCATGTTCCCAAAGAAAACGTTCTGGGCGAGCCTCGGAAGGGCTATAAGATCGCGATCGAGACTCTGAACGAAGGCCGCATCGGCATCGGCGCACAGATGATCGGTCTGGCACGCGGTGCCTGGGAGTTCGCCTGCAAGTACGCCGTCGAGCGTAAACAGTTCGGTAAGCCCATCGCCGATTTTCAGGGAATCCAGTTCCAGATCGCACAGATGGCGACCGAGATCGAGGCTGCCCGCCTGATGGTCTACAACTGTGCGCGCATGAAGGACGCTGGCGTTCCCTTCGTCAAAGAGGCCGCCATGACCAAGCTGTTCGCCTCGCAAGTGGCAGAACGCGTAACCTCGCTGGCAATCGAAATCTACGGAGGCTATGGCTTCACTAAGGACTATCCGGTCGAGAAATACTGGCGCGACGCCAAGATCGGCAAGATCTACGAAGGCACCTCGAACATGCAGCTGGCGACGATTGCCAAGCTCGTGCTGGGCAAATAAAGGGGTGTCCAGCCGCAGGCATCTGCATCAACGGAACCTGACGCCGAGAGCCGAAGCCGGCTTCGCAGTTCAGCCATCCGCAGTTCAACCATCTCGGTCCCAGGAGCAAAATTCTGAGTGGGCGACGGGGCCGATCGATCCCTTTCCTGAGAAACTGACGGAGTTTACATAACCGCGAATTCTATGGAAGGCTGCCGCGCTCCCACAAGTAACCAGCGGCAAGCGCCGGTAACTTCGTTCTTCGTCATTGGTGTACCCGCACATGAGAACCCCACGGACATCGCCTCACGGGACCAATCTCGCTTGCTCATTATGTGCAGCGAGTTGCCACTTCATGCCCCGTTTGCCACCTCGGGCTTCTCCGCTAAGTGTTCTGATATCAATCTGGCGTGCCCAGATCACCCGTTGGTTCGCCGGGTGCATTCTCCCTCGTGCCGGCGCGCTGAGGCAAAAACCGGGGTGCACTGTGACGAATCTCTTTGGGAACGTTATTAAATCCACTGAAATCCAGGCAATTTCTGCGGCTGCTCCCGAGAAGAAACATGGTTGGTTGCCGCTGTTAACCGTGCTGTTTCTAATCTCCTATGGCCTGATGACCATGCTGATCGTGGTGCAAGACCGGACGATCGAATCGCAGCGCGCCTTGATTCGCGAACTATTCCGCGACAGCACGGAGTTGTCGGCTGCCAAGGTGAAGGCTCTGCAGGATGGGCGCACCCAGGCCGCTCGGTCTGCCGTGCCGCAAAAGCCGTTGTCCCAGAATCCGTCGATCCACGCTCCGTCTACCCCGGTGCCAACCCAGCCCCAGTCGTCCCAGGCAGCACCGCAACCGCGTGCCCAGATCCAGGTCAGGCCGAAATCCCGGTTGCAGGTTCCGTCCAAGCCGGCGTCCGATCTCGAGGACACTCTCCGGGCCCTGATCACGATCTAGCACACAGGAGATTCGAGCGTCGGGGAGAAGTTCTGAGGCATAAGCAGCAAGATTTAAGATAGGGGGACAATTCTGACCCTAGCCTTGTTGTTGAGCCTCCTGGTGGTCCAACTGGTGCTAAGTGGCCACGCCCTCTACTGCGACGGCCCGATGACAACCGCCCCCGCAGCCCAAAGGCAACCTCCAGAAGGTCGCCACCTTCTGCCTGCGACGGCAACCCGGTCGACCCGTTCAGGCACTAACATCCGACCGCCGGTCTCGATTGCCGGCATCTATATGCCCCAAACGTCGGTCGAATGAATGTAAACTCTAAGCCTGCTGCCGAAACTAGTAAAGAGGGAGCAAAGTGTCCGGCAACCCATCTCGCGCATCAAATATCTTTCCCAGTCGAACCAGTCTCGATTATCGGAGGGCGCGATGTCCATTCGACCTGTAAGACGTCTGATTAAATCCAAGCCCACTCTCGAAGGCGCCGGAGTCCATCTCCGCCGTGCCTTCGGCTTTGGCAGCACGGCCGAGTTCGACCCGTTCCTGCTGCTCGACGACTTCCGCAACGATGTCCCTGAAGACTATCTCGCCGGATTTCCTTGGCACCCGCATCGCGGCATCGAGACGATCACATACGTACTAGCGGGCACGGTCGAGCATGGCGACAGCATGGGCAACCACGGCGCGATCGCCGCCGGTGACGTGCAGTGGATGACTGCTGGCAGCGGCATCATCCACCAGGAAATGCCCAAAGGCGATACCACGGGCCGCATGCATGGCTTCCAGCTTTGGGCAAACCTTCCGTCCGCGCTGAAGATGACCGCGCCGCGCTACCAGGAAGTGAAAACCAAAGAAATTCCCGAAGTCACCGACGACGACGGTACCCACGTCCGCATCGTCTGCGGAAATTTCTGGGGCAAGTCGGGACCGGTCGTCGGCATCGCCGCAGATCCGATTTATCTCGATGTTTCGGTTCCGCCGCGCTCGCGAAAGATTCTTCCA
>Ga0123355_10002785_pt1 | contig 24803 bp, 23 predicted proteins | sample TergutEmb28metaG_3_FD_89872 | JGI IMG/M metagenome (GOLD analysis project Ga0123355, IMG submission 89872) | Embiratermes neotenicus P1 segment gut microbial communities from Petit-Saut dam, French Guiana - Emb289 P1 | ecosystem: Host-associated > Arthropoda: Insects > Digestive system > Gut ...
AATACGAGGGAAAGTCATTAAATAACAGGAATTTTATTCTAAAGTGCATGGAAAAGTATGCACAACGAAAAATCTTATTTCGGGATACAAAATGGCTCCTTAGCAATATGTCATATAGGGGTCATGACGATCAAGCAGTTTGAGCCTGCGCAGTAGGCCATACAACATGGCCGCTCCACTGTCAACTTGCACCGTGGAAGAGCAACGAAGCATTATTCGTTTTTTATGGTCAGAGGTTGTGAAACCTTCTGAAATCTACAGAAGAATGAAGGTTCAGTATGGAGACAGTTGTTTGAGTCAGTGGAGAGTGTATGAATGGGTGGAAATATTTCAAAACGGACAACAAAATGTCAGTGATGAACACCGGAGTGGGAGACCAGTTAGCGTGGCAAGTGAGACAGTGAAACAGCAGGTCGAGCTTTTTTCTAGAGGGCATCCACAAACTTGTGGACAGGTGGACCAAGTGTGTTGCGAAGCAGGGGGACTATGTCAAAAAATATGACACAAACAATTTCTGTAAGTACTCTTGTAAAAAAGTTATTATAAAATTCCTGTTATTTAATGACTTACCCTCATATAAAATTGCATAGGTCTTCAGATAATTTGTTGGTTCTGTTTTTTTACTTGTGACCAGAAGCAGAATGTGTCAACAATTTTCAATAGAAATGACCGGTACAAAATTTTACAAAAATCAGTTTTTGTGGAAGCTGAGTTGTTCCATGCAGACAGATGGACAGGCAGACAGTATGAACCTAATAGCTGATTGACATAACTTCTTTGCGAATGCACCTAAAACAGAATGTGCTTGCATTGTAACATGAAATACTGCATGTATACAGCAGAACACCGGCTTAGTACTCCTCATTTTAAAGTTTTCTCTCGTTGAACATTCAGTGTCAATGATAACAAGTCATTGATCACAGTGAATCTTATGTTTATTGGACCGTGCATCATTGTAATAGTTGAAGAATAAAAGACCAACTTGATGTCACTTGCTATTTTATTTCTGTTCTTATGTACTCAACATGTTTCGGACATTAATATATCCATAATCAGGAGCTTGCAACTGTGCTGTTTAATTACGACATCGGTCGTTTTGTTCTCGGTTCGTTCTCTGTTCAGCCTGCAACACGGACACTACTCAAACCCAGCCGCACCAAATCTCCAACACAGAACGAACCGAGAACAAAACGACCGATGTGGTAATTCAACAGCACAGTTGCAAGCTCCTGATGATGGATATATTAATGTCCGAAACATGTTGAGTACATAAGAAGGGAAATAAAATAGCAAGTGACATCAAGTTGGTGTTTTATTCTTCAACTATCAGTGACCACAGTGTTAAGTTTTGTCCATTTAAGATTGTTCTCAGTTTTGTGTTCATATCCACTGATCCTAGACGAAACTGAAATTCAGATTTCAGGGCAACAAAATATTGTGTTTACACATAAAGGGAACAATGAATAGAGGAAAACAGTGATTGCAGGAAAGCTTAGAATGTGTGTGCAACACAAAAAAGCAACATAAAATGATGATTATAAATTTTTCACTTAGACCTAAAAATACAATAAACAAGTACAGAGTTACATTAGTACCTGCTTACAAATCACTTTTCCAGAAGCAATCTGTAACTGACAGCTGTTTAGTTGAATCATATGTTTCAGACAAAACAGTGCCAGTTCAAGTTCCAAGTGTTTTGTTCATCATGCTTGCTAATGTTGTGCATGTAAGAGACTGATTTAACAGTTCTGTAAACAGTGTGCACTTTGGTATGCTGGGCAGTGGTTGAAGGCCATGTTCTTCTCCCTTTTCGTCTTCCCAACATGCTGAATGGGGCGAATGCAAGACATTGTCATATTTTTCTCTACTTCTTCAGTGATCAGTCATTGGTAAAGCATCCTAACTTGCTTTGTAGGGCTCAGAATGGCAAGTGATGGTATGTAGGCCATATGTGCAAGAAATAAAAATATGAAAACAGGAATAACAGTGTATAAGAACGGAAATAATAACACTGAATCACAAAACCATTAGCTGCTGAAATCAGTGCGACACAAACAGTGCTACTGACAGCTGCAAAACTTATGTCTTAGGTTTGCCACATTTCACTTTACACTCTCTCCTTACCATTCCTTACCCAGGTAACATTCCACACTTGGCTGACATGTGACAGTGTTTCGCAAGTGTGACTGAACAGTAATTGTCAGTATAAACAGGTTAGCACTATTATGTGTTCCAGAAATATCACTGTACGTTCATTTCACACTTCATTGATGTGTAGCCCTGCTGTAAGTTCAAAACCATGAATTCTGAAGGATTGACACAGGAAAATGACACTTTGAGGAGCAATGCGTCAGTATAATAATGCATTCTTTATATGGGCGATTGTTCGGGGAACAGAAGACATGAAAGATGAGTGTGGAGAAACAATGTGCCCAAATGATGAATGGAGGTTTCACTGCATGTGTGTGTATGTGAATGGCCCTACAAATGTATACTTCTTGGTTTCAGCCATATGTCGCAGGCAGTTGTCCCGAGGTTCTCAAATGGAAGCCTCTTAGTCTTAACTCTGTTGACTTCCAGTTGAAGATAGTCACAGAAGAAGGGCACGGGTAAGATGAGATGGTGATTCTCTCAATACCCTTTAATCATTGTGATTCTTCCAACTTTTCTGATTGTCAGCAAATTGAATATGTTACATTGTAAGTTATATTTCCTAATTTTGTAATAAGTAAAAATAATTTAGTCGCTCGTTTTGATTTGTTCAGAGCTGAACATTGTTCTATTTTGCGATTCATGTAACAGATCATAAAGGATTCAATGCAAAGAGTGAGCCAGAAAAATCCGCAGTGATGTACATGAGATGAAGCTTATGTGGGAGGCAGAATAGAGGGAAGCAGAAGAAGCTCCCAGCAATTGTAGAATCGTGACAGTAATATTCACACATGTCAGTCTCAATGAAATTTTGGAGTTACAATGTTTGTAGGAAGTGTAATCGAGAAGTTGGCATTGCTGTGTGTAAATAGTGTTGGTCATAGACACTTGTAGACTGTGTACTGATCTTCTCATTTGAGACATATATGCAGAACCTAACTCAATCTGAGATTCTCTGGAGTTGGCAGTGGCATATAGTGGGCAATGACAGCCATACTGCAGTCCTGCAGAACAGTGTTGCTCTATTAGGATGGAAGAAAGAGGATGTGTGTAGGATTTGAACTGCTCAGAAATATTAAGAACACAGTGAATAAGAGCAGACTGACAGTGTAGCAACTGTGGTAATGCAACTGTGAGAGACGTGTGTCAAGGACTGTTCAGTTTTTATCTTTGGCATTGTAGCAGATTTATTTGTTATGTACAGTACCCTACAGTAATTAATAATCTCAGGTGTATCAACTCCGCAGTTTGAACATTGTACTTTGAGTTTTATATTCTGTCAAAAAGAAGGCTTGAATTGCATACAGTAATAGATGAAGCATGCCAAATATTCAGTAAAATTTCATTCAGCTGGCAGCCATGTCAGGTGGTCAAATGGGAAATGAACCAACGTTTTCAGAACCCTGTTTGTTCCTGTTGTGAGGGATGGTTCTTGAAATGTTCGTTCACTCACCATCCCACCACCTGACAGTGCCATGGGAAGGGCTTATTGAATTCAGTTGCAATTAAAATGTCAGATTATGTATCTACTATATCATCATTATTAATAGTGTAATAATAGTAGTAACAGTAGTAATGAGTGTGCTCAGAAGTAAACAGTCTGCCAAATGAATGAACTGTCAATTTAATCTTGTTAGGTACAGATGAAATGCTCAAAATTTTCATAGTTATGAATTCTTGCTTATGTCCCTCCATCCCTTTCAAGTTGCTGTATAATTTTGTAATATCCACCTTAATACAGAAAATTATCTGCAGCAGGTAGATCAAGGAATTGTCTACAGTTTGAAACATGCTTACCAGAAGCTTATAGAGTACTGCTGACATGTATGTATCACCTAGTGTGGCCATGGAGTGGACAGAGATCTGTATGATCTGGAAGTCATAATCTTTTAAAAATTAGAGTTGTATTTTCAATAGTACATGAGTAACATATCTTCTTATTCTTATAATAAAACCACAGAGGCATGTGGGAAAGTGGAGATGTAGCACCACTCAGTTTTAACATTGGCACTAGATAGAAGTGGGGTGAAGCACTCAGCCCGAGGGCAACAACCCTGTTACCCATTGGATAGGAGGCCAGGTGGGCACCATAGCCAGCCTGGACATTGTGCTCAGCAGTAAAACACACAGTATGCTCAGACACCAGTGATGTAAAGAAAATATTGCATTCATTTCCATTGGCATAAAAACATTGTCAGTTTTTATTTATGTTTTTAGTACTTGGTTATGATTTAATTTTCATATTTAAATTGTATAACACATCAGTGTACCCTCATCACCTATTATACACTACTGATATAAAGCCTATTGAAATTGATATTTTTCCATCTCTAGCTGTAATTACCATAGACATAATTTTTACTTTAGACATAATTTATTCCACATATTTTGATTGAATTAAATATTTCATTTATAACACAAACAAATGCACCATTGATGCATGCAAATGTAGTTCTGTATCACTCCTACGTGTTTCAGAGTCATTATCGATATATTCTATTGCAAGCGTACTGTAATATAATGTGAATTATTTTTGTAATCTGTTGTATTTTAATAAGTTCTAAACCTTGGTATGGAGCTCCCCAAGGTGGTGTAAATGATGCTGAAGCATGTAGGAGTGATATAGAACTGTATTTGTATATATCAAGGTTGCACTTGTTAGTGTCACAAATGAAATATATAATAATTTACACTGTCTCGTAAACATCTGTCTCATATTGTAAGATGAAGGTTCACGGAAGCACATGCAGTTATATTGTACTATAATTGTCAAGTCTGTTTTGTCACAAAATACAACATGTCTTCTCCTGCCTGCTACATATGTAATTTATATTCTGGTGACTTCATATACACATATGAAATGATATGATTTCTTCTTCATAATACTGCCATCCAGATTCATTTTGCATTGCCAGCATATGCCCATTAATTTGAAATGAACTCATGATCATAGTATGTGATTAAATAATTTACTTACAGTAATAGAACTGATATGATTATTTTCACATTTCAGTATTCTAAAAAGCAAAGTTGGATATTTGTATGTGGGTGGAATGGATGGTCCCTTTGCCAAAATGAGGGTGAATAAGACACTTAAAGAACTTAACAACAAGATTGTGGAATGCAAGTTCCAAGATAATCAGTGGATCTTCATGAGAGAAAGGACTGACAAATCATTTCCTAACAGCTACAACACAGCCACAGGTACTTCACTTCATTTTGAAGGATAAAATTCAACTAAATGATATTGGAAATTTTATTTCCTACCTCATATATTGCACAGTCATGTCCATCTGTGTCAGCAATAAAGTACAAGTGGTTAGTGCTCTTCAGGGAAGTATTATTTATTTATTCATTCTAGGGATGTATGGAACATATAAATATACATTGTTTCAATGAAGAACTTTTTAACATTAAAACAGGTAGTTCATGTATGGGAGGCAGATTTGCTGTATCCCTGCGCACACGAAAATATATTGTTTTCCATATGTACAGTAGCCAACATTGTGCTTCTGTTACAGCCACTGATATGCAAGTGGCTGAAATGGGCACTAGATAGTTACCTCCTATTACATGTTGGCTTCATATGGTGTCAGTGTGCTTGTGAAATGTATTGTATTGAATGGAGGGTGCTTGTTTGCTGTGCTCGTGCAATGTATGTGTCATGGAAAATATCCCACCAAAAGTTTTGTGAAATATGTCCTGCATCAACAATGCCATGTGAAAGAACAATATACACACTAGTGGAAAAATTATGAACATGGGGTTCAATGCTGGACAGAAAGAAAATGCAGAAACTGTTGTTTTGTTGCAACTTTACTGTTTTGTGTTACTATAAACATATACTTTAAAACCTCTCTTAGTTTAAGCCTTTTAAATCCTTGTATCATTTAATGCAGTCAGTTGTGTATGAATGTTTTAATTGTGGACAGTGGCCTGCGGTAAAATTTTATTGTAAGGTAAATATATTACCTTAAGTACTGCAGGTAAATGAGATGTTATTAAAATAAAAGGGGCTCAGGAATCAGTTTCTAGGGCTCTGTAAGATGTACATGTAGCAAGACAAACTGTTCCTGATGTTCAACAAAGTTAAGAAAGGTACAGGCTTGTTAACTGAGATTTGTCAGAACCAGAGCATGGTCAGCTGAAATTTAACTGAGTTTATGCACTACCATTGATGATATCAGTGACTTTATTACATTCAGAAATATTCTTTGTTCATGATACAGCTGTATGCAACAGTATTCGTGATCCAGTTACTACAGACAGACTGTTGGAGTTCATAGAACGTCACAGATGGACTCAAAGTGATCAGGATTTGATGCCACCACCTAGTAAGGTCCCACGAAGGTGAATTCCTGTGTATGAAGCACGAAGAACTGAATCATCAAGCACTGAAGTTGCATTATTTTGGGCGTAAAGGTATTAAGTTTATGAGTGGATTGTGGTGTACAAACTTCCTCATGTTCAGAGGACTGCCTGCTGTATGAATGAATCATGGAATCAACACTAGAACTGTAACTATGCAATGGAAGAAATAATAAAAATCCATATATAAAAAGATGCATCAACAAATATTGCCCTTTGAATGCTGTTACATAGTTAGAAGTTACGAGCATGTAACCTCATTCTTCTTCTTCTTCTACCCATGAATTCAGTGCAGTATTTTAAATAGCAGATAATGCACTTAAAAGTATCAGTACAAATCTTATTGTAGCACCGTGCATTTTCGTAGAATCACTTCAATTTATCAACCAACGAATGCACATATAATTTCACATAAAACACTTTAAAACACTCCAACATGTTTCGATCTTGTCAGATCATCAGGAACAAAGCTCCCTGATGATGATCTGACAAGATCGAAACATGTCGGAGTGTTTTAAAGTGTTTTATATGAAATTATATGTGCATTCATTCGTTGGTTGATAAATTGAAGTGATATCAGTACAAAGGTAATGTTTAGAAGTGGAGTTCCATTGGTGTACATTAATGCTGTTTTTAAATATTGAAATTAGTTGTTTTTTATCAGTAGCATATAAGAATGAAGCATATTTTATAACTTCAGTTCTTATTAACTTTTACCTAATAGGCCTCAGATTTTAAGTTCCATCAAAAATAGACACCTCTTTTGATACTTGTGGAAGGGAAGATGAACAAACATGACTGAGCTTCAGTGCCATCAATTTGGATTGTGTATGATAAGTAAAGCATTCTGTTGACACCCTTGTGCCTGTATGCACCTCTGGTCAGATAAGGCTACTTTTATTCAGGTTATGGTACGTAACTGTGGTTGGAATAAAACGTGGTGCAACAAAAAAAAATGCGCTTTCTGAATGCAGTTTGATCCAATCACCTTAGAAACTATATGGGGTATGTAGTACCCCTTTGAAATTGTTTTCTTGAGATGTGAACAGTCCTTTGTTTTTAGGGTGTTTAGTTTTCTTGTGAGTAGTAAAAAATGGCTGGGCATACAGTTCAGCAACTAGAAAGTTTGCTGAGAGCGAAAATGTTAATTGTGTATTCTGCAGAGTCCAATTTATTTTCAGCCCACTGATGTTCCATTTTGTATTACTTAACGTGCTCAGTTTCAGGGCTGTGTTGCACATTGTTTAAAACACAAAAAAAAATTCAACACATCATTCTGTTCAGTTGGGCCCCATTAGGTGAAACTATTGGTCTGAACCAAGCAGGTGCTCCCTTACCCTTTTACCTGAGGACAGGGACATAAGTTGTCTCCAGAATATTGTGTTTATTTTTCTGTATTTTTAAACAATGTACAATGGACATATTCCAAAATTTGAAGGGTAATGAATGTGATACACTACCAGAATCCTACAGAATTATGAATGTTATTTTTGTAATGATCATCATGGTAATTTGTTCCTTTTTGGGTAAATCCCCGGCGTCTGAGTTCTAATTGCCGACGTTTCGGAACTCACTATCGGTTCCATCTTCATAGGCAGGTCAATGAAGTAATACTTCATTGACCTGCCTATGAAGATGGAACCGGTAGTGAGTTCCGAAATGTCGGCAATTAGAACTCAGACACTGGGGAATTACCCAAAAAGGAACAAATTACATTTAGAACACAGCGAAAGCTTAAAAACAAGAATCATCATGGTACACTAACTTTCATGTTTGGAGTTTGTGGTATACTACAATGTACTAAATTTAAAGTGGCAGATCAGAATAATAGGTTCCTATAATAAAACCAACCAGATGCACTAATTTCTCAAATTTATTTTTGGAATAAAACTCTACGTGTTTCGGACAGTTCCTCTGTGCATCATCAGGAGTTTTTCACTGTACACACAGCAATGGTATATGTCATACAGGTTTGCTGACAGCTTGCGAGCAGGATCAGGACGGAACTGTCCGAAACATGTAGAGTTTTATTCCAAAAATAAATTTGAGAAATTAGTGCATCTAGTTGGTTTTGTTAAAAGAATTTATCATGATGCATGGTCACCTGAACATCAAATTCAGAATAATATGGTTTTGTCTCTTCATATGTAATTGAATATGTTCTTATTAATTTATTTCAGTAAGTGAATTTTATATATATATATATTTGACAGAAATATGCCTCTTGCTTAAATAGTAGACCAGTGTGCTTGAAAGAATTTAGTTTTGAACTGACATCATTAAGTCCTGTGTACATGGCTGTTGTTTGCTTAAGAAGTGAATCACTTCGCAAGTGTGAGAGAAATAACCATTCAAGTCATGTACAATTCTGGTGCAGCCATTACTACCTGCTGTAGTTCATATTTTGGTTTTCTAAACTGGAAAATTCACATACTTGTGCTCTGAAATGTTGAAGGTAACGCTACATGATCCAGCTTTTAAATATGTCGCTGTATCCCTTGACTTTGATGAAGGTTTGGAGTGGATAGTAACTTTACTCAAAATACTTGTAAGGAAGTTAGTATATATTTACTGGCAGTAAGTAACTGTTTTCTTCAATGTCTCTGTCAGATATCATTGGTTATGATTATTGAGATTGTTATTTGTTAATTTTCAGGTATGTGTTTATTGGAGAGAGAGACTCAAAAGAAGATTTTAAATAAATGTGCGGTGAAATTAATTTGCATGATGAAGTGTTTTGAGTAGTTATGGTTGACATACTGGAGACTTTCTTTAGAATACAAGCCTAATTGCTGTCATTTTCATTTTTAGTTTTACTCCTTCAGACAACTTGCATTCTGTTTCAGTAGCAGACCACTTTTCTGCACCTTTGTACCACTGCTGTGTAATAGTGATTTACAGCTCAACTCACACCAGTATTGTCTTGAGTTGTGTGCACAGACATACCCAATACCAGTACCTGGTCAGCTGGAAATTCATTCACACTTTGTTCATTTTAATTTTCTGTGTAATTGCGAACAGCAGTTTTTGTTCTATTTCTCTGGGAAGTGTAATTTGTAAGAGCATTGAGTAATCTTTTTTGCCAACATACTGCCCGATATGCGAAGTACCTCCCCATGTCTTTCTCAAAATATGATGTGTTATAGCCATATGATGGAAATGAGGCATGAAGAATGCATACACAAAAGAGAAACGAGAAGGAAGCTTGAATTCCAGTGTTACAGATTTTCTCAGCACTTTTCTTCTCCTCCTTTTCCTTCCTCTCCTCCTCCTAATTCTTTATCTTCTTCTTCTTCTTCTTCTTCTCCTCCTTCTCTCTTCCTGTCTGTCTGTCTATCTTGCTTCCCCTTCCCTTTCCTCCATCATTACATCTGGTAAAGACACAGTTGTCCATGTGCATGTCATGAAGGCATCTGTAATGATGCTAATATATTCAAAAGGTTCTCATTTTCTTTACATTAAAGTCTTCTCACATAATTGTGTTTCCCGGTGGCATGTAATATTTATTTATATTCATCTCGCAGAAACATATACATGGTACTTGTATTGTGATGGATATAAGTCAAGGCATAGGTGGGAAAACAATATCGAGTGAGTCTTTGGCAGTACACATTCATGGAGTGTTAGATTTTTTAATGGCTTTGAAGGAAAAAGTATTAATGCCTGACCTGGAATATAGGCCAAACCATGTGCTTTTCAAATACAGCCAATACAGCCCAATGAAGGATAAGAGTGTGTTCAAAAAATAAACTCATCGCTGTTCTTGAGGAGTCTTAACAGACCTTCATATTAGCACTCAGGGAACTGGATTTCTCTTTCCCTGCTTCGCCGCACATTGTGAATTATAAATCATTCAGTTGTTGGCATTAATTAAGGGTCGATATTACTGTTATGTGTAGCATAGCTGGGGACATTGTCTGTTAAGTGGTTTTTGCTATTAACATGCATTACCTGATTTGCAGGAGGTTGCTGGATTTATCCTGAGAAATACAGCCATTAAGTGAACTGTTGATTTTCAGTTACTGACCGCAGTTAGTAGTAATAGGCCTTGAAAAATAGCTAGTTTTCACTGTCATACATCACTTGGTGATGCTGAATTTGTGTATAGCAAATTACTGTAGAGTTCAGGATTATTCTCTGCAAGGTGTGCCCTTCAAAATAATGTCTCCCTTAGATAATCAGTGCAGCAGCTGCAAAAGTTATTTGCTGGAAATGCTGCTGCCCACAAAGGTAGCTTGTAACAAAAAAACCAGCAGAGGTACAGTTGCATTGTTACTATTTTAATACTAGAACACATATTTAGATATGAAAATGTTTGAAACTAAACCGAAATGATTTCAAAATTAAGGACTTCAACCAAACTGGATTGATGACACTTTCTTTTGCGCAGAATATTCTGTTAGGTAACAGAACAAACTGTGTAACTTCTAAAATCCAACTGGTATTTTATTTGGTTCAAGTCCTTAAAGAAAATAATGATGTATGTAAAAGATTGTATTTCGGGAATACAAACCCCCCCCCCAGTTAATGTTGTACTAGTACTTTTACCAGCTAATTTTGTTAAGCTGGTATGCATGCATGTAAATTATTGTACTGTAGAACAGTACCCATAGTTCCACTTTTACAGAAAGTTGCCTTTACCCAATACGTAAAATGTGTTTGGTATGGATAGTTGCCTTAAGCATTTGAAAAGTCATTTGCATAGTAAGGCTGTATTAAAAGAAGCCCCGTGTATAAATTTGTTTTTGCAACCATAGTTATGAGTGCTGTGTGGAAGAGGTAAAGTTGTCCATATCCGTGCCATGAAGGCATGTGGTGGAGTGGAGGCAAGGGTCATTCAGTCTTAACATTGGCACTAATTGGAGATGAGTGGTCAGTCTTGCGCTGTGGCCACTTTAAATCCAAGGAAAGAAACCCCTGGTACCCATGGAATATTAGACTGAGTGGGCCTCAGAGCTAGTCTGTTTTCTGTGCCAGAAATTGAACCAGTTCCTCAGTTGTCCATCCTGTAACCTAAATGAATTTTGTATGGCAAATAAGTAAGTGAACTGTTATTTGTAATTGGCTTTTCAAACCACTGCATTTTATCTTTGACTAGAGAATGTAATATTGGGACATTGCTTGGTTTATGAATAGCCATTTCTCTACGTATATATACTGCAAGGGAAATTGTTTTCAGCTGTACATATTAAACTTCTTTTATGAATGTTTTGTACATAAATCTACAAGTAAAGACCCCTCAGATTATTTTCTCATCAACATCAGAATGTTAGTGCCTGTGTCAAGTAGAGTAAAATGTTTGATTTGGAATATGTCCCTAGTTCTCACCCCAACCAATTCACCGACATTTGAACAGGAATTTCCATTCTTGAAGGTGTTAATAATGTAAATAACTGACTTTTAAGTGCAGAGAATAAAAATATGCCATAAACCTATAGGTGATGGACATGTTCTTGTAGGGATTATGTTGAGTGTGATGAATCTGTCTGTAAAGAGTTAAATTATATTCATTGAACTGGAGATATGTATTTTAGTAGTACATGGCCATGATCCCAGTGGCCATGCAGTCTAAGGTGTAGGTCTGTGGCTGCTTGATTTTGTGTTTGAATCCTGCCGAGGTCATGACTGTTGGTCTGTTGTGTTTGTTGTGTAGGTAGTGGCCTATGTTACAAGCTCATCACTTGTTCATAGGAGTTCTGCTGGTTGTGTGTGAACTGTAAACCTCAACAATGAAGCAGCCTAAGCCCGAGTTGGGCTGTTTTGCCACAGAAAGATGAAAGAAAGAAAAAAGTACATGGCTATTCCAATATAAGTACATTCACAGCACTGCCTTCCTGTCAGCAAGGTGGCATGGACTGTTATGCTCAGCCTTCTTTACAGATGTAAAGCTATGACCATGTGACTTGCATATCAAGTAAAGGTAAAGGTAAAGCAGTCCCATTACAGGCCCAGAGGGTTCCAGGAAGTTAAGGTTCCCAGATTTCATGACAATGGCACAGGATGGTGGTAGGTTGTCAGCCTTACGCACCGGCCGCCTTTGCCCCCCAGGAAATACTCCTGGTACTCATTTCTATTAGAGGCTGAGTCGACCCCAGGGCCATAGTGCGATCGGATCACACTACACAGGCATCTACTGAACAGTCTGGTGGTCAGAGGTGAGGGGTAGCACCAGTTCTTGGTGCCTGTCTTGAAGACACCTGCAGCAAGAAATGTGGAAAGAAACAATCACCACCTGCACCCCCATAAGGAAGTCCATTGCCCATAACATGTACACAGAAGTGTGAGACTTCAGGTTCTGACAGCAGTAACTATAAACATGACTGTCTTCTGAGATGTGGCACTGTGTTTAGCTGAAATTTACTGGTGTTTTGGGGAGAATTTGCTGCTTCATTGTATAGGGAAAGATCCTGAAATTTCTACCAGACTACATGACACAATACTGTAATCTTTTTATGTAATAGTGTTCTGTTTACAACCCACACATTAGTACTTTCATGATGTGCATTTACTGATTCAACAGGTCTCAAAGGCAAAGATAAATGTAAGTATCAATATATGTGGATGGAAAAAGATGTATGCCACTAGAAAAGCATGCTGTAACATAAATGATTAAATGGTGTGGATTAGGTTTTGTAAACTTTAAAGCTTTTGAGCACTGTTTACAAATCTCGTCCCTAAAGGGTATGTTTGGTACTGACTGGGAGAACAGACTTTGTGAGGATGAAGTGCATTACTTTCATTACCAAAGTCGTGAAGGACATGCTGCATTGCCATGATCTGTTGTACAGTCAACATTTCATTGTTTGAACTGCATAGCTGAACTGTCTAGATGTGTATAGATGTAATAGCAATATTTAATTTGTTTCTCTCTGACCCAGGTCTATTGAAGCTGAACACAGGAAAAGAATGTAGGGGAGGAAGCAACTGAATTTGTTACACATTTCAGATGCATGAATACACCAGCCACACCCATTTGTTACTGCTAACAGCAAGTATTATTTTTTCATCACATAGGGCTACCATATGCCCAATTTTTCCCACATATATCATCATTTTAGACCCAAAATTTTCTGTCAAGGTGGGGTTTTTATTTAATTTGTAGGAATGTCTGGGTTTTATTACTCTTTGTTATTTCATAGTTTTTGCATATTTGAATGGTACTAAAATAAAAAAGACAAATTTCTACTATTTTAAGAAATACAAAAATATAACATATTATCACCATCTGAGTCAGAAAAGAAAAACATATGAGTTCAGTAGTTGACTTGTGGAACGGCTTGGAAAACTTCAGCAGTATTCATGACCCCTCATTTCCTCCTTGTGCATGGTAAAATCAGTGAATGGAGAATAACAGAGTGAGGTGGACACTGTGCATTTTGTTCATATATTTGTATTGTATTGTTTAGTAGTTTAGTTTTATTGGTTTTGCGTTAAACAATGCCAAAAAGAATATATCAATTTAATTAAGAAGTGTAAACCAATTTCCCTTATCTTACAGGAGATCGAGATGATTTGGAAGCCATATGTTTAGTATGTAATGCAGACATGCTCTTTCTGAAGGTGCCATTCATTCAAAGGCTTATAGTGAAATGGATAAACACAAGAAAGCAATTCAGTAGGACAGCTCCGCGGCACAAGTAACATACTGTTTGATGAAAGGAAAATGTTAGAATGTGATGTTGCTGCAACAGAGGGTACTTTTGAATTTCACACCATTAAGTATCACCACAGGTGTAAGTCGATTGATTGTGCATGTTGTTTGTTGAAAAATATATTCCCTGATTCTAAAGCAGCCCTACAGTTTCCAGTGCTAGACCTATGACAGATAATACATACTTGCACCATATTCTGTTAAAGCTGCATTACACTCACTTGAAGAAAATAACATTGCCTAATGTGGAGTCTCTACACATGGAAGCAATCGTGTGTTAGTGAAAATGTTTCCAATAATAATTTAATATTTTGATCTGAAGAACACTGGTTTCCATTCGAAATTAACTGAACTAACAAAGAAGTTTGATAAGACCTAAGAAACACTGTTCCTTGTATTTAAAGGAAACACTTGAAAACAGGAAATTTCTTGAGAATTGCATTTTGTTCATGGTTGACAATTGAAATACAAGGTTTGGAGGAATCCGGTACAATGAGGCAAGTAACAATGTTTTTGCCAAATTTGAAGACATTTTTATTGAAGAAGAATTTAATTATCATAGGCTACCAAACACATATTTTGTTTAACTGTATATGTAATGCAGTAGAAACATGGAAGTTGGTGCTGAGAACATTATTTGTAAAGTATACCAATATGTTCTCATCTAAACTGTACCAAGAAATTGAAGGAATAATGTAAGTTTGTTGAGACTGAATACAGATGGCTGTTTTTCTCACAGCAAAACATGATGGTTGTCCCTATTTCTGAATATTGGAAAACTGATGCACATGTTTCTGGCCTTGATTTTGTCCTTTCTATCAGAACAAACCACCCACTGTGACCAAAGGTAGTTGAACATGAGGTAAAATTACCTCTATCAAGTGCATTCACTCGTGGATTTTTTCAACACATTCAACTAACTTAAAGGGAAATTCTGACTACCCTGCACTCAATGAGAAATATATTTAAAGAACACCTCACTCAGAATTTCACATCCATGAAAGTTAAAGAAATACTACCAGAAACACACAGACAGGGGCTTGATAAAGTGTGATAAATTCTGTGATGGAATAAATTCTATGTACAGCACGTATAGAATATTTGGATAAAGGGATGAAAGTGGAATAAATGCTGTGAAAAATTTCGCATAAAGTCATCACAATTATTTGGAGTTTACCACTTCGCTTGCCCACCAGAAGTGAACTGCATATTTTTAAAACTCTAAAAATGGCAAATGCCAACCGGAACTGATGCAAATTTCATAGACCTTCTCTGACATTCCCCCTCATATTGCAGAAGTGGAGAGAATTTTCTCATTGATGCAAGCTCAGTAGACAAAGGAAAGGAACATGCTGAATGCTGAGTCACTCAGATGGCTTTTATTCAAACAGTACAGTTTCAGAGGAATTGTTTGTATTTATTGCCACTTCTGCCTGAAGACAGACATACAACTACTTAACAGAATCCCATCTGCAAAGTACAAATGGCCACATAAGAAAGAGTGTGGCTAGAAGACTGGCAGGAGTAGTCAGTAATAAAGAAAGTAAAGACTGTTCACACACCTATCTCTGGTCAATGATTTTTATTTATTTATAATTTATTTGTTTATATTATTTTATGTGCAACTTTAAAATAGTCATTAAGTGGCAAATGTCCTCTTTTCTTGTAATGGATATGTGGTAACCTTAACATTGCATATATGTACTAACAACGAAGTACTATAGCAGGGAACATGATATACATATTTATCTCATCCAACACCCATGCATTAATAACTACTGTACTTGTACATAACATACTATCTAAAACTTTACCATCATTGTCATAAACCATACTTTCCTGTGCATTCAGGCTGAAATGCCTTCATGTGTCAGATATTGTAATGTGCAGCTCTCACATAGTTTATTAGAAATGTCAGTACCAAACTACAGGATAGTTAGTAATTCTCCATTTGTGTTCTGATTTTTAAAACATTGTACTTGCTTGGAACAACAAAGTATTATAATGAAAGACATGATTCATAACCTACACCAATGATGAACGTTGTGCTCTATGTAACGAATGTTCTCAGTTTTCACTATGGTACACCTTTAATGTCATAAACAAAACTTCCCCAAGCACTACAGGCAGAAGTAAGTTCCTGCATCAGATATGAAACTGAGGGTGCTCACTTAATTCTGCACAACCTTGTCAAATTATTCTCTGACTAAAAATGTTGTGAGTTCTCTCCTTAAACATTTTGCAGCGAGTTGTCAATACAGATTTTTAAATTGTCTTCTGCTATACATATTTAGGTTATTTGAAAATATGGTTCTGAGCAGAATATTTAGATCCACCACAGGGGTGGTAAAATGACAGAGGATGAGCTGGACAGAGCATGTAGCATATTAAATTCTGGTCAAAAAGCTTTAAGGGGAAGATACTGCTCTGCCTGTCTCATCCTTCTTCATTTGATCATCCTAATAATGTTTCATTTGGGTGGGGCATGACACCGTTTAATTCTAACCAATGTTGAAGTTTCAGGAAAGTCGGGAGAAGTACCTCCACAAGAAGGCCAAGTTTCGTAGTGGACTGTAGCACCAATCAAAAAGTATTTTGTGAACAACACAAATTACAAACTTCCACCATGTAATGAGATGAATTATTCTGAGTAGTTGACAGTGCTTCAAGTATCCCCAAAGGGTTTGCACCATCCTAAAGTATCTTATTGCCTATATTCCCTTGAACTATGTTAACCCAGTAAACTCATTTGACAGCCCTTGGTCACTGTGTGAACTTTTTATTTCATTCAGTTCAAAGATGGTTCTGAACTACATGTTTTAAGCACTGATACAAGATCTTCAAAATCTCAGCTTCTGACTTAGACAATGTGAAAAAAAAAATACCATATATATTGTATTACAGGCATCTGAGTCTGGTTTCTGTGTTCTGTGATGGAAAATAAATTATAGGTGGGTGGGTTACTATCATTATGACTTCATTAACTAACTGATGCACCACTTTTCATTACAAAAGCTTGTGTACTCAGAACTACGTCACACTCAAATAACTCATTTTAAAATAGTTTAAACTTCTGTTCTTTGTGAGTTAGGCAAATTTATGCATATCCTGGCATAAGATTTTGAAGTAATACAGTTGCAGTAAAAATACATGAAAACTGGCTTGTCTTTGTCGCATGTATTAAAGGTAAGGTGGTTGATGCTCACAGACTGGAAGATAGTGTGTTGTATTTCCACTTTGAGCCACACTGAAGCACCTTCTTTTCTTTTAGCAACTTGCAGAGATGATGATTCACATTTGAAGCTGCTGCAATGTGCAGATTTTCTGGTGTGTCCTAAAATGAATTTATTTCCAGCATGAAACTAGATACATATTAATCATCATCTGTTGTGTATGCAACATCCTTCATATGAGTTGATGTTTTGCCACACAAAAGACAGCAATGCAGTAAAACTGATGTTCCTTGCCATAATTTTGTACTAGAATGTTGTTTAAAGTTTCATTTAAACTAAATGGTCAGGATATGGTTGTTTCCTCATCAATATCACAGTATAGTGCAGCTAAAAATTCAAAGAAGGGCTTACACTGAGAAGTATGAAATTAAGTTTACTCATATAATTAAGAGGGTGGGAGGGGGAATTGGAAATGACGAATTGAATCAGTCTGTAGAACTTTAAAAGTCTACTGCAATATTTACGTGGTGCTGTAACAGTGATACCTGCTGGGTATAGTGGCAAGACTACAGATGAGTTTCATAATATGGTCAGGTGTTGTCTGTTTAGATCTGTGGTTGGAAACTAAACTGACAGGAAAGTTACAGTTTTATGGTACTAGTGTGCAGCATCCTGTTGTGTTTTCTAATGTGAATCTAAAGCACTTTTCCACTTAGTTGACACAATGTTATTGGTAAACAAGCTCATTTTTGTTTGAAATTTGTTCTCCATTAAAGTTGTGTTGACTAAAAAAGTACTATTGATGTGTTAGACGTTGACAGCTTAGCATGTAATTGTTTTATGTATTAGTGCTGATGATACACTTACAGTATAAATGATCTTCACCAGGTCCATTTCTGACATAACGGTGCCTTTCTCCTTCATCACTCGAAGGATTTCTTCTTCTCTCTTATTCCTATGATTAATATAATACTCAATTTTTGGCAACGGATTCTGCAATCACAACAAAGAATTTTAGGGTGTGAACCTTCGCAATAAATGCCTTTACAAAACAAGTACTTTAAAATTTCAGTAATAACAGAGCCAAGTTTAAAACTGGAGCTAGAAAATAGCTAAGGTAATGTCAGGCTTCTAGTCTGATTCACTGACCACATCCAGTTATTGAAAAACAAACAAAATAAACATCTGTTAAATCATCATAACAGAACTGATTACAAGACAAATGGATAATAACTTCTTCTTCCATTGGCACTACAGCCCACTATGGGCTTTGGCCTGTCGAACAATGTCCTTCCATTTTTTCCTATCTGCCACCAACTCTCTCCATCTTCTCACTCCCAGCACTTGAAGATCTCTTTCTATTTCCTCTTTCCATCTTTTCCTGGGTCTTCCCCTTCTTGTCCCTTCCAGTTCTTGAGTGAAGATCTTTTTGGGCATCCTATCCTCCCCCATTCTCTCTAGGTGACCTAACCATCTTATCCTTTGCCCTTTTATGCATTTTACTATATTTTCTCCTTTGCTCATCTCTTCTAGTTCTTGATTTATCAGACTTTAATGGATAATAACTGGCAATCACAAACCTTCTTGTATATTGCACAGTTTAATATAACACATTTTGGCCTAGCATGAAGCCATCATCATGTTAAGCCACAGCATATTACATTAAACCATCCACATCACAAGAAGTGTTGTGATTGATGGATATTATCCATGTATCTTCATCATAACTGTAAGCCCCATAAAAAAGACTACATAACATCCAACTGTCTATAAGTATGATGCCTTTCCCAGGACATGTGTGAGCTGTTAAAAGCTGCTTTACTAATTAATGACTATAACTAATCTTATCTATTCACATCCATACTTCCACGAATTAGGCATCAGAAAATTATCTGTCAGCAACAATATCATGTATCAGAATGAACTCACATTATTTTCATCTAATTCATTGTATTTTGCCAGTTAACATTTGGACAGACCTGCATTTTGAGTAAATATTATATAATAGTTTTGACAGTTACATCTATAATATATACAAACCTCCACCACTGGTCCATGTCCAGGATAGATGCATGCAGGCTTCAATTCCAATATTCGGTGCAAAGAAATCATGTAATCATACAGTTCTTCAAATACTGCAGTGCCTTCACCCAATATGCAGTCGCCACTAAACAAGGCATTTTCTTCCAGTAATTTTAGTACAATATGATCTTTTGTGTGCCCAGGTGTATGAAAAACTCTGCAAAAGTAAGACTGATATGATAAAATTTCATGTCATTTTGTGTTTCAGGTACATTAATGACATGAAAACATAACTTTATCCAAGAAAATGCTTCTGAAAATAGATTAAGTAGAAAGAAAGTTGGTTATTACCCACTCTGTTACAAATATATCATAGTGCATACTGTTATATGGGATCCTTACTTTTTCTGACAATAATCTGTCACTTCAGTAACTGACTTCTAATTCACTGTAGCATGCATACACAATTTTAATTTCTGGTCTCTTCAGTGCAGAAGAAATGTTTGTGCCTTCTGTAATTGCTACATTATGTTTCAACTGCACTATTCCATTTTCTACACAAAGTATAAAATCTTCAGCCTTTATAGGGCTACAGTGATCTTTAAACAATTCCAACACACAAAAATATGATATTACGTGGCCAGGTTCTGCACCAATGTGTATGGAATATTACACAAAAGAAATAGTAATTTTATCTTGCCTGAGTGTGGCTCCTTCTGTCCCAATTTCTTCTCCATCTTTAAGATAATTCAGTGGAATGTTATCTGGTAATGGCAAATCAGGAGGTTCTAAACTCTTAAATTTCCATACCTTGCAGCCTGGGAAATAAGAATTTGTAAAATGAACACATTTTTACACAAGGCAAGTGATGTATGTATAACATAACAATGTGACGCATTCACATAACTAATCAAATGTGCAAACATAGCCATACTACTTCCTTTCTATGATGTTCCTCATATAAAATAATGTTTGCAGTAACAGTTCCTTCTCTTGGTACTGTTGACCTATATTTTACACATCAGTATTGAAATCATTGCCAGGAACTTGTAACAATCTATTATTTTTGCATTGCTGTGGTACGTATCACTGTCAGCAATTTTATGTAGCTGACAACAATTAAACACACCCAAGTGCAAGATATTTTTGTCAAATTTTAACAAAGTTTGGAAGTACCTGACCAGGCAGTATAGAAAGTCTCGAAAATCATGTTTCATGAAAATCCATCCAGTGAAGGCGGAGTTGATATACATGGACAGGCATAACGAAGCTAACAGGCACTTTTCACAAGTGCGTGAATGTAGCTAAAAATGTCACTGACACATGGTAAGGATGCACACAGACCCTAAAGCAGTAATTAGTAATTGTAAAACTAACCATACTTTAGACAAAATGTGCTAACTATGCTACAGTAAACATATCACATCCAGTTTTATGAATCAGTGATCAGGTATTCTTCATTTACAGACAGCTCAAGAACTACCGAAACATACTGGGCCCTTTATAAAGATAGAAATAGTCCGAGAAACCTTCACAACAAATTCTAGTTACTCCAAGTGGCAGCAGTGGCAAATTACAACTCTGCTGAGTGCTAGTAACAACTCACACATCTTAATTGAAATTGTTCTGATGTTATAATTGTTAATAACTATATGATCATTATATCATAATTATATTTAAATATTTGACACCTGTATTTTTAACAGATAATTATACAACTATTCTTGTTTTTAAGCTTTCGCCGTATGCAACTACTTTGACAATTTCCACATCCTGTATATGGATATACAGAAAATAAAGTGAATGAATGAATGAAAGGTGCAGTATGGTCAGAATAATCAAGAGACAGAAAACTGGACTTAAATTTAAGGAAGAAACAAGTGATATGCTTCATTTAGAGCATAGCTAGTGCTGGAAAAGGAAGGAGAACATCTGTTGGATGAATCATAGGAAAGTATTACAAAGAGTAAAGGAGGAAAGGAACATCCTACATGTAATAATAAGGAATAACTGGATTGATCAAATCTTGTGTAGCAACAGGCTTCTAGAATACATTATTGAAGGGAAGATAGAAGTGACAATTAGATGAGAAAGAAGAAAGTATTGGATGACCTTAAAGAAATGAGTAGATACTGGAAATTGAAAGAGGAAGCACCTGATCTCATTCTGTGGGGATCTTACTTTGGAAGAGGCTAAGGATCTGTCATAAGACAGACTATGTGACGATCAGCACACAGGACTACAGATCATGTAACAGCATAATCAATGCAACAGATATCTGTCAAACACTTCTAAAGCTGCATACCAAGATGAAAAATAAATGTCATTAACTCAACAGCACCATCCTGAAACATGGCAATGCCCACACCCATATGGCCCATAGATGTCAGGGTCAATTGAATGCCATGACATGGGAGATTCTCAAACATCTTACATGTAGCTCAAGCTCATTACCAGTGAACATCATCAAATGGGTTTCAGTTTAACAACCACATACAATTTAAAACCAATCAGCACAAACCCACCAAGCACCACCACAGATTGACTATTGGCAACAAAGCCTTGCAACAGATATTTTCTTTCTTCATGAACAACTTACACAACATGCTAGAAGCTGGATTTCAGAATTCATTTCATATATCCTATGCCCATGATTGGACTGGTATTATAGCTCACTATATTCATACTGTAATGAATGTGACTACAAACTCACCATTGTTCATTCTATTTACAACATTATGCACACCTCCAATATGATCATGATGCCAATGTGTAACAACAATATGTTCTAAATTTATGTTTTCTTCTTTCAGAACATCATCTAATCTCTTTATATAGTGTAGATCATCTGGTTCACCAGCATCCAACAAAATCCTTCTAAATGCACACAAAAGTCATCTTTTATTAATAACGAATGTCAATTACATAAAGGCAAGTGATAAAGTACTGTGTTTCAACTGCATATTTTGATAATTATGCCCATGCGAAATGTGTTGGAAAAGCACACATATGATATAGTTCTTCAATAACATGTACACTAAACATACTAGGATTTAATGTGTCATAAGAAACTTAGAAATGATAGTAAAAGCATATGTTGTAAAATATAACAATATATGATACAAAGGACACTTAAATTAACGAACAGCTTAAGGACAAGTGAATTTAAAAGTGTTTGGCAAAGGGTTCAGTTTTGCTACTTGAAGACCAAATTCAAAATCCTATTAAATTATTCCAAATAATTATATGATCTCCAAAGTTTTGAAAATTCCACCCCTAGGTCAGCTGTGCATAATTTGTCATGTAGCCAAAATGTACTTCCACATTTGTGCACCGATATGGTCCATGCTTTCAAATTACTTGTACATATCACTGTTGACGGGAAGTTATCACCTAATAAATGCCATGCCCTCCCTCCATCGACCCTATATGATTTCATTTTGATGCCATCATGCAATTTTCCAAGTGCCTGATTCATTAATACCCTTTACTGCTTGGGAAGAAAGGCACATACAATACCAGATTATACAAAATATTTATTCAATAATTAGCATCAATGGATAAGAGGCATGAAAAATTTCTACACTTATTTTTTAACGCAAGATACAAATATGGCGGTCGCGCGATATTCGAATTTGGCAAACATTTTGACAATGACGACCATCGTCCCTAGACATGTGACCTTTGGACGCTGACAAAGCACATGTCGGCTTATAAATTTATGCAGTATTACTCTGTAAGTTACGAATGTCAACTGGCAAATTTGGGCGAAGTATCACGCTAAGATTGTAAATGTGGCTTCATGCAAATCTATTTAAAGGTACTTGGACACAGAAATACGTTGGTGCACAGTGTGTAATATTGCTAAAAGATTATAATGGAAAGTACGGTAGTGTGCCATGCTCAGCACCTCACAAAATTATACTTTATTACACATTCGTTGTCAGCACTGGATACTACTGTCACAGCCAATACAAATACGACTACCTTTTTCCCGTTCCAATTATATATGTATTAGTTCCCTGCAGTGTCATGGGACCAGGATTGCAGCACAACACTCGAATTATTCGCGATGAAAGCCTTGAGACAGATGGAATAGTAGCAGCCATGGTTACCTATTCATTTGACATAACTACTCAGCACATATACTGCCTATTTTCAACCTCAAGATGCGTCGTTCGAGCAGATGACTTTCTGTTGATAACGAAAGGCACACGTTTGGACCAGTTCATACCAGATGTCTCTAGTATCTAGTTGAATATCCTGCTCCGAACGGGGCGAGTTGGAACATTTGATGCTTTCACTTACAAAAGATCTGTGCTGTCACTTTGGATCAGTGCTCCAGTCACAGATAACTGTCGTCGGGGTCCCTGTTGAATCGACATTGACTACAACCTTATGCTCTTCGGTGTCTTTTATGGTGTAATTTGTGTCATTGATCTGTACTAGATGATCCGTGGTCCGTGTACCAGACGGATGATCCATGGTTACTAGTGGTAAAGATGGCACGGCCGTTGGTTCGGTGTAGTGGGTTAGTTACGGGACATTTTGGTACGTTTAACTTGTGTTTGTAAATAATGTAAATACTAATTTACAGATTCAGGCATTTCTTTATAATTTTGTCTAATTGGCTTCAACATGGACACATACTTATTAGAACAAAATGTTTCGCTGTAATAATGCACCACCAAGTGTATGCTGTGTGTAGAAAAGTTGTTAATGAAATAGATATAGACTATGTGCGAGTGTGTGGGTTTCTGCAGCGGTGTACCTGAAGTATCCATTCTTCTGAGATATGATGCCCCGTCAGTAGGTGATTGGTTCCCGACGTTTTGGAACAATGTAGTTCTCTCTTCAAAGTTTAATGTCCCACAAAAATTATTGTTGGACATATGCACGCTTGAAAATGAGACTGTTACGATGTCTGGAATCGACAGGAACCCAGCGACGCGGCGTCGTAACCTAGGAGAACGGAAACTTTGGCTGGATGGTTGTAACGTGTGTATATTTTTTCAGGTTATATTGGCGCTCCAGCCATAAGTGGTGTCCAGTTTCGTACCAACTCAACCCAGCCTACAAAAGTAGGTGTATGCAGCTTTGAACAGCAAACAAAAGCATGAAATCCTATTTTAATTAATTCCACATGTTGGTCGTTGCCAAGCTGTGACTGGATTGAACTTGCTGAGGATAGGACCTGTTTCTGGCTTTTGTGAAATTGGTAGTAAAGCTGTGGATTACTTTAAAGTGAAATTTCAAGGAGGACTGCGCCAAGAAATACATTGATTTCTTTGTTTAATGAAGGTTCTGGTAGACATTTGATGCTTGTAGATTTATCACCTGCAATTTTAAGACAAGAATTTAGAACATCTGCAAAGATGTGTATTGATTATTTACAAAACTGGTAGTGTGTAGCCCTGAATACTGGCTATGAAATATGA
>Ga0123355_10002787_pt1 | contig 24790 bp, 21 predicted proteins | sample TergutEmb28metaG_3_FD_89872 | JGI IMG/M metagenome (GOLD analysis project Ga0123355, IMG submission 89872) | Embiratermes neotenicus P1 segment gut microbial communities from Petit-Saut dam, French Guiana - Emb289 P1 | ecosystem: Host-associated > Arthropoda: Insects > Digestive system > Gut ...
GGCGCTCAGGAGGAGGACAAGCTGTGAGCGATTTCTTTAAGAGCAAGCGCAAATTAGTTTTGATAATCGGCGCGATATTTTTAGCACTGACTCTGGCAACAGGGACGGTGGCTTGGGTTTTGATTGATGAAGGGGTTTTTGCGGCGGCAAGCCCCTGGCGGGCGGAGCTTTTGCTCGGCGACTTTGAGAATCATCTGGAAAGGGAACTGGAGGAAGGGCGCTCCAGGGGCGAGCCTGAGGTTTTTGTTGCGCCGCCGGTGGCGCCGGTTCATAATTTCCCTGCCGAAATGCGCGGGGTGTACTTGGTTCCCGGCAAAGACTTTTTGACGGATGTTAACGCGCCCGCGGCCGCGATAAAAGCGGAGATTGACACGGCTCTTTCAAACGCCAGAAACCTCACCATGAACACGGTGGTCATCGACACGGTATACAACGGGCGGGTAATATTCGATACGATTGGCGCGCCGCGGGTTCCGGTTGGATTTGACCTGATGGAGTACATAGTCACCCGGGCAAAGGAAGAAGGGCTGTTTGTTTACGCGATTTTTGACGCGTCGCTGTTTTCGGATAATATAAGCCCCAACACGCTGCTTTCGGTCAACGCGGGAACCATCAGCCGGCTGGCGTCCAACTTGCGGGAGTTTGCAGTTAAATATGCCCCAGACGGCATTCTCATATATGGATATACTTGGCCTGTTGATGAAAAAGACGCAGCATTCGCTACTTATTTAAGGACAGGCGGGGCAATCGGATTTCAGAACTATTTAAGGCAATCTCCGGCGTCGGTGGTAAATACAGCGTCGCGAATCATACGCACCTACGCGCCTAATGTAAAAGTTGGGCTGCTTGTTGATGCCGTTTGGGAAAACAGCAGCGTAAACCCAAGCGGGTCGGATACCAGCGCGGCGTTTACAGCCCTGAGTACAGGCAACGCCGACACAAAATCTTTTGTCGAGCAGGGCGTGGTGGATTTTGTGGCGGTGCAGGCGTTTTCATCTCTTACTGATCCCCACGCGCCGTTTGAGGAAGTGGTGAAATGGTGGGCTGAAGTAGCCCGGCGGCAGGGCATACCCATGTATGTGGTACACGCTTCGAGCAACATACATACTCAAAACCACGGCTGGCAGTCCCCCGATCAGCTTACGCAGCAGGTAATAAGGGCGTCGTCGGTTGAGGGATGGTCGGGCGGGATCTTTAATTCCCTGCACAGGCTGGAGGAAAATCCGCAGGGCGCCACGACCGCCCTTGTCCGGTTTTACCAGGGGCAGGTGAGAACCGAGCATATACTTACGGAGCTGCAACTGGTCACGCCGGCACAGACTACGTTTTCCACTCACGAGCCTGCCGTAACGTTTGCCGGTGCGTCTGATCCCAACTTTCCGGTAACGATCAACGGCGCTGAGATAACCACCACCGACGTTAACGGATATTTTACGGTCAGCATGGAGCTTAACGCCGGGCTTAACGTGTTCACGTTTGAACACAAGGCGCGGACGGTCACATATAACATAACCCGCAATATTGAAATACTCAGGGAGATATCTCCCACAGGCAATATCGCCACGGACGGCAACATGACTTTAACAATTTCGGCGATAGCGTATGAGAACGCCACAGTAAGCGCGCTCATCAACGGAGTAGTGGTTCCGATGCAAATTGATGAGAGCATTCAGGACGAAGCCGCACGTGTTTCACATTTCAGGCGGTTTGTGGGACAGTTCACGACGCCGGCGGGGACGGCCAGCGAGCAGAATTTGGGAGCGATTGTTGTCACCGCTAACTGGAACGGCCACAGGGAATCCTTGACCGGAGCCACGGTGCGGGTAAACAAAAGAGTTCCGGTTTCTGACGGCGTGCCGATAGTAGTGACAGCCGATCAGGCCAGAACATATCCGCCCAACACCCTAAACAATATCCCTAGCCCGGACTTTTTCCCGCTCCCCCGCGGCGCGATGGATTACGCGGTTGGCAACGAGATTACTTACACCAGCAGAACGGGAGTAACCTACAGATACCGGGTGCTGGCCTCAGGGGTCAGAGTAGCGAGCGCGGATATTCAGGGTTCGACCGACTTTGTAGCCAACAATGCCATTTCGGGGCTGAACGTGTCCACGCAGGGGCGCTTCACCTATGTTACGATCAACACGGCGCAGCGCGTTACATATGGAATAAGATATACCGGCTCGGAATTTATAATTACGTTCCATCACACTACCAGCACGCCCGGCGGAAGTATGGCCTTGACAGCTAATCCGCTTTTCACAAACGCGAGCTGGAATGAGAATGTACTTACGCTTACCTTGGCCAGAAACGGCGGATTTTTGGGATACAGGGCCTACTTTGACGCAAATGGAAATCTGGCGTTCCGGTTTAATACGCCGCCTGCCTCAATAAGCGGGGCACGGATCGCGATTGACATTGGGCATGGAGGCAATGACCCCGGAGCATTGGGCTTTTTGGCGGCGTTGCCCGAAGCGGTATTAAACAGGCTTGTTGCGCAAATGCTGGCTGACGAACTGCAAAGCAGGGGAGCCACCGTTCTGCTCATCGACAATTCCAGAAATCCCAGCCTGCAAAACCGGGTGGCGCAAGCCGAAGCCTTTAACGCGGATATCTTTGTATCAATACATCACAACGCCAGCACGAGATCTGCGGCGGTCGGAACGGAAACATTCTTCTTCTACAGTTACGGAAGACCTACGGCGACAGCCATTGCCCGCCATGTCAGCGCCGCGCTTGGAACAACAAACCGTGGCGCGCGGCAAAGCCATTTTCATGTTACTCTATCTGCCCAATTCCCCAGTATTCTTGTGGAAGCCGGTTTCATGACAAACCCGCAGGAATACGAAAAGCTTATTCAGGAAAGGTTCCAGCGCGCAATCGCCATAGGTATCGCCGACGGAATAGCCGAAGGACTTGCGGCCGCGCGCACCGGAGTAACCGCCACAGGCAGCCAAAACATGGGGAATGCGGCAGGCCCCGCTACTGGCGCAGATAATGACAATAATAACGCGGACGATGACATAGAGGACGATGTATTGGATGACGATTCGCAACCGCTGGAAAGTCTTTACTTTTACGATGATTATGTTTTTATTGACGAAGGGGAAAGCATCAACCTTGAGTTTTATACCTATCCGCATGACGCGGACGTCAGCGGCATAACATTCAGAAGCAGTGACACGGCAGTGGCGACGGTTGACCAAAACGGCAGAGTTACCGGAGTAAGAGAAGGAACGGCAACGATCACTATGTCCAACGCAAACGGAAGTATTACCCGAACCATAGATGTAGAGGTATTTCCGCCCTGGTAATGAGGGTTTTGCCTACAACCTTAGCGGCTCCGGCCCGCGCCCCGGCGGGGTGCGGGCCGGAGCCGCGTAAGCGCAAGAGTGAAAGGAGAAGAACGAATGCAGGCTCTCAGTCGTGAGTTTTACCTGCGCGGCGCCGAGACGGTAGCCAAAGAACTGTTGGGTAAGCATCTGGTTTGGAGGAATGGCAAGCAGGAGCTTATTTTGCGCATTACTGAAACAGAAGCTTATCTGGGAATCTCCGATCCAGCGTGTCATAGCTACGGGAACCGGCGCACATCCCGCACTGAGGTTATGTATGGTTTAGGAGGTCACAGCTATATATATCTGATATATGGTATGTACAATATGTTGAACGCGGTGACCGGGGAGGCGGTAGATCCGTGCGCGGTGCTTATCCGCGGCGGGGAGCCGGTGGAGGGAACGGATGCGATGAGCCGCAATCGTTTCGGGGTACCTTGGGGTGAGTTAAGCGGGACACAGCGCCGGTCATTGTGTGACGGCCCCGGCAAGATATGCAAGGCGATGGGACTTAGCCGCGCGCACAACGGACTTGATCTTACGGGGTCTGAACTTTTTATCTGCGCGGGAGGAGAGATTGCGCCGTATCAGATTGAAATGGGCCCGCGAATAGGGGTTGACTACGCGGGGGAAGCGGCGAAGTGGGCGCTGAATTTTAAGCTTTATACTTGTTTCACTTCAAAAATGTCCCATTTTTGAAGACGCGGCCTTTGGCCGCGTTCCGGCGCTTTGCGCCGGGAAACTCGTGTATACGCCATTACGCGGCTGCGCCGCGCCCCACGCTATCGCGTGGGAAACTTTAAAATCACAGGGCGATTTTAAAGTTTAATGGCTATATTATACATAACGCGCTTCACAATCAAATATGGGAAGCAGGAACATGGCGGCAAGAAGAACTTTTGCCAAACGTGTTCCTGCTTCTTATTATTGCTTCTGTTTATGTAAGCGCGGCCATGCGGGTTACAGCGACATAAATCTGGGAGAGTTTATACCAGGTGTTGAAGCCGACAATGCCGTCCGCAGGCAGGCGAAAGATACCTTGGAACGTTTCAACGGATTTTCTGGTTTCTTCGCCGAAGATGCCGTCAACCCTTACTTTGTTTATGGCTGGGTAGTTGTTTGAAACGGCGTTGAGCTGTTCCTGAATGACGCGGACGTCCTCGCCAGCGGAACCCATTTGCAGGGGAACGCCGGAGAAAGAGGACGGGACTCCGGCGACTTTTTTAGCCTGCATTAAAAAGACGTCGTAACCGTAAAATCGTTTGAGGATATCAATGGCGGCGTATCCCTGGTCGCCCAACTGCTTGGAACCCCACTGGGTCATCCAATTTGGGCAGGATACTCTTTTGCCGTCACAGTATTGGGCAAAGAGCGGCTGACGGATATTAGGGCGGGTGATGAAAGTGGTGAAAATGTCGTCCACGACTGTGGAAATCTCATCGAAGATGTTGCGTCCGAAGCTGAAAGCCTGGTCAAATGCGGTGGAATTGGTGATGGTAAAGTCGTAACCTCTTGAGCGGTACCATTCGGTGTAAATGCGGTTGAGAGTAAAAGACAAAATTGCCAGTACGTTGGCGCGGATGGTTTGTTCAGGCCAGTTTGCGTAGATTTCGCAGCTAGCCACATTTTTTATGTAATCCCTGAAAGGAACCCAGTGGTTGGGGGCGGATTTGTCATCCGGTTTGCCCGCGTGGACAATGACAAATTCCGGAACCACCGGCTCAGGCAGGACTACAAGGCCGGTGCCCGGGGGTAAAGGCTTGGCTTCCGCTTCCGGTATCTTGGCCGGGAACTCGCCCCAAAGGGTATGCTCTTTGATCGCGATAACGTCGGTCTGGTTTTCGTAACCTGTAACCGGCCTTATACTAACGTCCTGAAAGGCGGTGGTGTAGGGCAGGATCTGCACGCCTTCTATGTAAGCCCGCTCGTAGCCGTCCAAAGTGACGCTGACGTCGTATTCGCTGTAAGGCATCCTTTGGGAATCGGGCTGCATGGAGTAATCAACCGGCGGGGCTGGCAGGTTGATGGTGGGAGTACGGCCGGAGGAGTCGGAAATCATTTCTTCAATAATGTTGTTGCGCTCGCCTCTCTGCATAACGCGGACAGTGGCGCCCGCAGCGGGGGTGGCAACGTCGATGGCCAAAGTGCCAATTTGCAGATGCCCGGTATCGGTCAGGTTGGGGTCGTTGTTGTTAATATGTACATACGGCATATCGAGATCATCCCTTCAGCAAGTGGGTTTTATTTATAGTATGATCGCGGGAGGATTTTGGTTAAAGAGGGTTGCTGCGCTCGAAGGCTGCAAGGAAGATTTGAAGGTGTACGCAGCACGACTGCTGGCGGCGGGAGTGACGCACCCTTGCCATTTTTTGGTTGTGATTTAGGACAAGAGGTGTTATAATCTGAGAAAAGCAAAGTTCGCAAAATAATTTTTACTTGGGGGCATTATGAGGGATTTTGCGGGTAATTTGTCTGTATATTTTGAGGAGTTATACAATACGAATAAAAATTTGATTGAATTAGTCGGCCTTGACTGTATAGATAATTATTCAAAAATGGAAAGTCTATTTTTGAGCATTTCTAATAGTTTGATGAGGTTATTTCCATGCAAAATCGACAGATCAAGCAACAGTCTACAACTCCAAAAAAATGACGGGGTTTTAGCACTCAAAGATAATCTTTGTTTTTTATTAAATGATTATCAAACTTTATTGAACAAACATAATGATTTACTTAATTCTATCAGAAAAATACGTAACAAAGCGGAACATACTCCTCATAGATTATCTGTTAGGTCAACGGATTCAGGAACGCATACTCATCCTAGGATTCGTTTTGCATATTATGGCAACGGAGATAACAAAGAATGGAGTCTTAATGCTAGTGCGCTTATATTGTTAATTGTTGATTTGAATAAAATGTTTGATAAGATTTTGGGCAATTTGCAAGCCCATATTCGTACAAACCATTCAGATAGAGAAGATCATCCATACTATCAAAGACTTTTTCGGTTAGAATACGAGCGGTTTAATCGTTTATTGGAAAGCCCCCTGTTGTATGACATAAGCAAGTCAATGCAGAACTACTGGTGAGAGTTGTGGTCTAATATATGCTTCAGTTTAGAGCAGCGACGGCGCATCTGGGTGATGCGCCGCTGTCTTTTATGTGCGCCGAAACCATGCAAGACCGGTGCAGAATATATGATCGCGAGAGGTTTTTGGTTCGTGATTTAGCAACATACAAGCCAAATACGCATACAATTTACAATGGACAATTGTCAATTGTGTTGGGGGTGGCTTTTCTGGAAAATCCAATTACGGATATTGAAATCGAAATGCTGCTTGGAGGCGGACAGGGCGCCCAGCCCGGTAGCCCGGAGCTGTGGGAGGTCATCGTAAAATATAACGGTGATCTTGGCCCTGTTCAGGCCGGGCTTGGGCTTGCCTTGGAACTGCTTGGGGATAATTTCGCGATCCTGACGCTACCGCCCGAAAAGATTCCGGAGCTGTACAATTATAGCCAAATCGAGTACATAGAGCTGCCAAAGGATGTAAGCCTTTCGCTGCGCGAGAGCATGTTGCACGCGTGCATTACGCCGGTTCATGGGCCGGGGCGGTATAATCTAAGCGGCAAGGGCGTGATTGTCGGTACGATTGATTCGGGGATCGACTACACTCATCCCGATTTCCGGGACGATAACGGCGATAGCCGGGTTTTGTATTTATGGGATCAGTCGGGGCAGGGCAGACCTCCAGAGGGGTTTACCCACGGGTTGGAATACGATAATGCAGCCCTTAACGCTGCGTTGAGAAATCCGCAGCCTTACAGCGTGATCCCGCCGATGGATACGGTGGGGCATGGCACGGCGGTTGCGGGGATCGCGGCCGGGAACGGGCGCGCAAGCGGGGGAGTGGAGCGCGGAGCTGCGCCCGAAGCGGGGCTGATCGTAGTCAGGCTTGGGGAAAGAGGGCGCGGAACCAGCGCGCGCACCACCGATATCATGCGTGCGCTGAAATATATTACGGACAAAGCCTCTGCACTGGGAATGCCGGTAGCGGTGAATTTAAGCTTTGGCACAAACAACGGCTCCCACGGGGGCAGTTCGCTGTTTGAGGCGTATATCGACTCGGTGGCCGGGCGCTGGAAAACGGTGATTGTGGCGGCAACCGGAAACGAGGGCTTCGCCGGGCATCATTTCAGGGGGCAGGTAGCCCAAGGGCAGACTGTTGATGTGGAGTTCGTTGTGGGAGGCGGCGTGAGCAGCGTCTATCTCTCTTTGTGGAAATACTTTACGGACACCTTCGACCTTGAACTGATCGCGCCGAACGGGCGTTCTACAGGGATATTGAGGCCGACCACACCCCTTGTGCAGACCAGGCTGGGGGATGCGGCGGTAATAATACACTATGGGCAGCCGAACTTTTACAATCCCAATCAGGAGGTGTTTTTCCAGATTCGGGGGCAAACAGGCGCGGTTCCGCAAGGGATATGGCGGCTGCTGGTGAGCGGGCGGCAGGTTGTCGAGGGTATTTTCAACATCTGGCTGCCGACTGTCGAGGAAGTTGGGTTAACCACAGCTTTTTTGCGGCCTGATCCATACATGACGCTGACGCTGCCGTCCACGGCGGAAAGGGTAATATCGGTGGGGGGATACAACGCTGCGATCGGGAGTGCGGCAGATTTTTCCGGGCGCGGGTACACGTTCGGGGCAGTAAGAGTTAAGCCGGATTTGGTGGCGCCCGCGGTGGAAGTATTGTCTGCCCGCGCGGGCGGAGGTTATGACGCGTTTACCGGAACCAGCATGGCGGCGCCCTTTGTTACAGGATCAGCGGCTCTTATGATGGAGTGGGGGATAGTGCTAGGAAATGATGTATTTTTATACGGCCAGCGGGTGAAAGCTTTTTTGCAAAAGAGCGCTGCGCGGATGCCGGATCAAAGCTATCCCAATCCGGTTTGGGGCTATGGAACGCTCTGCCTGAGCGCGGCTATGGACGCCTTGGTGGAGTATAATATGATTTAAACATAAGGAGGCGGGGCAATGAGTGTTGAAGATGTTTTTTATGATCCTAATATTGTGGCGCTGGTACTGGAAAGAGAGTCGGTTGCCGAAACATACTTGGAAAACAATCCTTACATACAGTTCAAAAAGGCGCTAGCCAGCGGCTACAGCATCATTTATGTCAGGGATACCGACGTAGCGAAAGTGGTCAATAACATCGAAAATTACGCGATCAACCTCTACCCGCTTGTGCTTGGTCTGCTGGGCGCGCAGGAATTGACCGCGTCGGGCATAATACAGGTGCAGCAGCAACCCTTTTTGAATTTGCGAGGGAGCGGCGTTTTGCTGGGCTTTATCGACACAGGTATCGACTACACGCAAAGCGCGTTTCGTTACGAAGACGGCAGCAGTAAAATCCTGAACATCTGGGATCAGACAATCCGGAGCGGAGATTCGCCCGCCGATTTCCCCTACGGAACCGAGTACAGCAATGAGCAGATCAATGAGGCTTTGAGGGCGGAGGCCCCGCGCTCGGTACTCCCGCATGTGGATACGGTGGGGCATGGGACATTTATAGCGTCGGTAGCGGGAAGCAGAGAAGCGGGCGAATACATCGGCGCGGCCCCCGACGCCGAAATCATTGCCGTAAAGCTAAAGGGCGCGCGGCCTTTTGACCGCGCCCGTTTCCTTGTCCCGTCGTGGCAGGAAAACGCCTTTTCGTCGGATGATTTTATGATGGGTGTCCAATACATAGTTGACAAGGCGTTTGCGCTGCGCAAGCCGGTGGCGATATGCGTTTCGGTGGGAACCAACGCAGGCGGGCACGACGGGTTTCTCCCCTTGGGGGGATATATGTCGCGAATTTCCAGCATCATCGGCGTTGCCGCATGCGCCGCCGCCGGAAACGAAGGGCAGGCGGGGCATCATACATACGGCCACTTTAACAAAGCGGGGGAAACCCAAGATATTGAGGTGCGGGTAGGTTCCAGTTTGCAGGACTTTTTTCTGTCCGTTTGGAATCATGCGACCGACAGAATATCGTTATCGGTAAAATCGCCCACCGGCGAGCAGGTCGCACGGGTTCCTGCGCGTTCGGGCACAAGCTATACCAGCAAACTGGTTTTGGAGCGCGCCACCGTGACTGTGGAATACACTTTCCCGATCGAACGCACCGGCGCGCAGATTTCACGGGTAATTATCCTATCCGCGACGCCGGGTATTTGGACGGTCACCGTCCACGCCGACTCCGTTCTGGACGGGACTTATCACTCATGGCTGCCAATGACGGGGTTAATTGATCCGGATATCACATTTTTAAGACCAACACCCAACTACACGGTCGTGTCGCCGGCCAACGCTCTTGGGTTGATTACTTGCGGCGCTTACAACAGCCGGGACAACAGTTTTGCCGCCTTTTCCTCACAGGGGCCGACGAGGCTGGAAATCATAAAGCCGGATTTGGTTGCGCCGGGTGTGGACGTTGGGGGGATATATCCCGGAGGCCCCGGAGTGATGAGCGCAACGAGCGCGTCGGCGGCGATTACCACAGGCGCCTGCGCGCTGATGCTACAATGGGGGATTGTGGAAAAAAATGATGTATCCCTGGATTCCTACCGGATACGGACGAACCTTATAGCGGGATGCGATCGAGATCCGAACGTTGATTACCCTAATAATCAATGGGGTTACGGTAGACTGAATTTGTACAATACATTTAGGGCGCTGCGGCCGTATTGAGCGGATATGTCTATTTCAATTTAAAAATCGGAAAGCTTTTATTCTAATTATTTGCGGAAACATGGAATTAAATTCCATGTTTCCGATCGTCGCTGGTGGTGGCTGCATGAAAGAAAAGTTGCAAAATCCTGAAGGCCGCCTTTACAGACGGCCTTTAGTTTGTCGTAAAGTGACAACTTTTTAACAAGCCGGGGCGCATAACATTCGCATATTTGCAAAAACAATTGGATGAAATTATATTTAATTTTTATGCATTCTTCTCTTGCAAATATATGTCGAGCTATGTTAAAATAACAAAACGTGGGGTTGCGCGCCCTAATGAAGCTGGTATTGTTTGGAGGTGTTAAGTCGTGCAAAATGTTGGCGAAAATTTTATTAAGCCGGTTGCAATTTTGTGCGCAATTTTATCTAGGGGGATGGTTACATAGATGGCAAGAATTAACGGAGTACACGCGCCGCACTATAAGAACACGGCTGCCAGCGTACCTGAAGCGATGCCGATTCCTGCTCAGGTGAAGCTGCCGATGTCTATGCATAGCGGCACACCGGCAAAACCGATTGTAAAAGCCGGCGACAAAGTAAAAGTCGGACAGCTTATCGGCGAAGTTGCAGGCAAAGTTTCATCTCCTGTACACGCCAGCGTATCCGGCGAAGTTAAGGCTGTTGAAGATTATGACGGCCTCACCGGGGAAAAAGCGGCGGCGATTATCATAGCATCGGACGGCGAACAGGCGAGATATGACGGCATGGAGCCTGTAAAAGTAACAAGCGTAGCCGAATTTTTGGCCGCGGTTGAAAACAGTGGGGTTGTAGGGCTGGGGGGAGCGGGGTATCCTACCGCGCCAAAGCTTACGTTAAAAGAAGGAGCCAATCTTGACTATATTCTGGTTAACGGGGCGGAATGCGAGCCTTACATAACATCCGACACAAGAACAATGGTGGACGATACCGAAAACATGTGGGATGGCGCCCTGATGCTTAAAGAGTATCTGAAGCCGAAAGAAATTGTCATAGGTATAGAAAAAAACAAACCGGAAGCGATCAAAAAATTGGAAGCGCTTTGCGCGGGCGTGTCCGGAATGAGAGTGAAGGTTCTGCCGGCTTTATATCCGCAAGGTGAACGCAAGGTAATGGTGTACAACGTTACGGGGCGTATCGTGCCGGAGGGTGGACGCCTTACCGATGTTGGCTGCATAGTTATTAACTGCACGACAATGGCGGTGTTCGCGAATTACATAAAGACAGGTATGCCGCTTGTATCAAGGTGCGTGACGGTAGATGGCACGGCGGTAAAATCACCAAAGAATGTGGTTGCGCCGATAGGTTCACCGATCGGCGAGCTGTTTAATTTTGCCGGCGGATTAAAAGACGACGTAAAGAAAATTATCATGGGCGGGCCGATGATGGGCGCCGCGGTTCCAAATTTGGAAATGCCTGTGGTGAAAATTACAAACGCGATACTTGCCTTTTCGGATAAGGACGCCAAGCCTCCTGTGATGACAGCCTGTATCAAATGCGGACGGTGCATTTCGCAATGCCCGATGAATCTGATGCCATCCCATATTGAAAACGCGTTTGAGCTGAAAAGAACCGATTGGCTCCATAAATACAAAGTAAACATGTGTGCTGAGTGCGGATGCTGCGCGTATTTATGTCCATCCAAGAGGCCTCTGGCACAGGTTATGGTTTTATCAAAGAAGATGCTGTGGGAGGTGCGGTAGGATTGAGTAACACAAATGTAGTATCTTTTTCGCCCCACATACACGACAAAACGACAACCAGCCGCATAATGCTTGACGTCATTATCGCGCTTTGTCCGGCTTTTGTAGCCGCCGTCTGGATTTTCGGAACGCGGGCCGCCATTGTAACCTTTGTTTGTGTTGCCGCCTGTGTTGTATCTGAATGGGCGTTTCAAAAAATAACAAAAAGACCAAACACCATAAATGATTTTTCCGCCGTTATAACCGGCATGATACTGGCCTTTAACCTGCCTGTGACAATTCCGCTGTGGCAGGCTGTGTTCGGCAGCGCATTTGCGATTGTTATTGTCAAACAGTTGTACGGCGGCATTGGCAAAAACTTTGTAAACCCCGCGCTGACCGCGCGTATCGTTATGTTCCTTGCGTTTGCCACCCCCATGACCACCTGGGTTGCAATCCCGCTAGTTGACGTGGCTACCGCCGCGACGCCTCTGGCGGCGCCTGTTGACGTCATTACTGCCGCGACTCCTTTGGCGCTCATAAGCAGCGGCAGGATTGAATATCTCCCCTCGATGATGGATATGTTCATAGGTATGCGCGGAGGCTCTCTTGGCGAAACAAGCAACATAGCGCTTTTGATAGGCGGTTTGTACCTGCTTTTCCGCCGCGTTATCACGTGGCACACACCCGTCACTTTTATCGGCACCGTTGTGCTTATGACGGCGGCGCTTGGCCAGGAACCGATGTATCAACTGTTTGCCGGCGGTTTGTTCCTCGGTGCGATCTTCATGGCGACAGACTATCCCACATCGCCCCAAACAAGCAAAGGCCGCATTGTGTTCGGCATTGGCTGCGGTCTGCTTACCGCTTTGATCAGGGTTTATGGTGGGTTTCCTGAAGGCGTGTCTTTTGCGATCTTGTTCATGAGTATGCTCGTTCCCTATATCAACAAAGTGACGCAAAGCAAGGCGCTTGGAGGTAAAAAGGAATGAAAAAGGATTTTGTGATACCTATACTGGTTATGGCATTCATATGCTTGTTTATGTCGAGTGCGCTCGCTTTTGTCAATGGTATAACACTGCCAATTATCACTGCGGCCGCCGCAGAGCGGGCTGAAGCTGCCATGATGGAAATCATACCGAATGCGGAAGAATTTGTCCCGGTGGAATTGACAGAAGACATGCCCGGAAGCATCCAAGAAGTTTTTAGAACGACAAACGATGTTGGGTATATCTTCGTGACGTCGGTCAGAGGGTTCGGCGGGTCGATGACTATAATGACCGGCATTGACCCGGACGGGCTGGTAATAAAAACCCTGACTTTGGGACACTCGGAAACAAGGGGAATATCCGATCCGGTGTTTGCACAAGAACCCTTGTACATTGGCAAAGACAGGAACCTTGAGGGCATAGATGTGATCTCTGGCGCTACGATCACTTTTGTTGCTTACATAAATGGCATCCGGGACGCCTTTGAAGCTTTTGATATAGTAAGGGGGGCGTAATTAATGAAAAAACTCACAATACTGAAAAATGGGATTATAAAGGATAATGCCGTTTTGATCCTGCTGCTTGGCCTATGTCCGGCGTTGGCGGTATCCACCATGGCGTCAAACGCCATAGGAATGGGCGCTGCTACAACATTTGTTATTATCTGTTCAAATATCGCGATCTCGCTTATGCGCAAGGTTATTCCGAGCAACCTGCGAATTCCGTGCTTCATCGTGATTATAGCCGGGTTTGTAACCCTTGTCGAAATGATTGTTGAAGCTTACGCCTTCCCGTTATATATGGCGTTGGGGGTTTTCCTCCCCCTGATTGCCGTCAACTGTATTGTGTTCGCCCGCGCGGAGATGTTCGCTAACAGAAACGGGGTTATGGACTCAATCGTAGATGCAATCGGCGCGGGTGTGGGATTCACGCTTGCTCTGCTCATAATAGCGTCAGTACGCGAAATACTGGGCAGCGGGCAATGGTTTGGAATCGATCTTCCTGTATTGGTTGACAACCATATTCCGATTTTCTCTATAGCACCGGGAGGGTTTATCGTGCTCGGGATTCTTGTCGCGACTGTAAACCATATCTCAAAAGGCAGAGTGAAAAAAGAGTTCGGATGCCAAGGCTGTTCTGCTGCTAATACATGTGGAAAGGGGGCGCTGTGTAAATGAATTTTGAAGCGTTGATTATCATTATGATGAGCGCTATGCTTGTTAACAATTATGTTTTGGTTCAGTTTCTAGGCGTATGCCCGTTTCTAGGAACTTCAAAAGCGCTGAGAGACGCAATCGGAATGGGCTGTGCGGTTGTGTTTGTAATGCTCCTAGCGGCGGCTGGCACATGGCCTATACAGGCATTTATCCTTCAAAGGTTCGGGCTCAGTTTCTTACAAACGATCGTGTTTGTGCTTATTATAGCGGTGCTTGTGCAGTTTGTTGAAATTGTATTGAAAAAATTTATACCGCCGCTATACGAATCCCTTGGCGTTTACCTTCCGCTTATGACTACAAACTGCGGTATTATGGCGCTGACGTTATTAAATGCAAACGATAGCCTCACATTTGTTCAATCTATTACTAACGCTGCCGGAGCAGGACTAGGATTTTTGCTAGCTATTGTGCTTTTTGCCGGCATACGTGAACACACCGCAAATATGAACCCGCCGAAATGCTTCCAAGGCGCTCCTATGACGTTAATCTCGGCGGCAATGCTTTCTATTTCTTTCTTTGGCTTCGGTGGTATAATCGAAAACTTGTTCGGGCAATAGGGGGATTTATAAATATGGATATAATTCTTGTTGCGGCCATTTCCATAACTGCCATCGGTTCTGTATGCGCCGCTTTTCTCTGTATTGCGAACAAAGTCATGTATGTCAAAGTTGATGAGCGCATTGCCATGCTTGAAGCATGTATGCCGGGAGCCAACTGCGGCGCATGCGGATTCCCCGGTTGTTCTGGCTACGCTAAAGCTCTTGTCGCGGATCCCAAAACAAGAACCAATGCATGTCCTCCCGGCGGCGCGGCGCTCATAAAGCAGATAAGCGAAATTTTGGGCGTTGCGGCAAGCGAGGCAGTGGTGACAACCGCTATTGTCCACTGTATGGGCGATGTTAACGCGACCCAAAAGAAGATGGATTATAAAGGCATACAAACATGTTATGCGGCCAAGGAGATATTCGGAGGCGCGGGTACCTGTCCGTTCGGGTGTTTGGGATATGGCGACTGCGAACTTGTATGCCCAAGCAACGCGATTTGCATTGAAGGAGGCCTTGCGCGCATACAACCGAATAATTGCACAGGCTGCGGATTGTGCGTAAAAGCGTGTCCGACCAGGATAATCACCATTGAGAAAGAGACGATCCCGGTTGCGGTACTGTGTAGCAATATTGAAAAAGGCGCAGTAGCGCGGAAGAATTGCGCAAAAGCATGTATCGCCTGTCGTAAATGTGTTAAGGAATGTCCGGCTGGCGCGATCGCGGTCGAAGACAACCTTGCCAGGATTGATTACGAGAAATGTACCGGATGCGGACAATGCGCAGAACCCTCGGTATGTATGCCGCGCTGCATACAGCTGTCGGCGTATAGCCACAAGCATGGCCTTGTTCCATCTAAAGTGTAAGTTAAATAAAACCAGCCCCTTGCATACTGACAAGTATGCAAGGGGTTTTAATGTTGTTTACAAAACCGGTCAAATATGTTACACTTTTACATAGAGCCAAATAGCTCTTATATCTTATATGTCAATAGAGTAGGGTTATACGCGTTACGTGCCGTATCGGACGGGGAGTTGCCGTGCGGACGAATAGGCAAAGTCTTTGAGAAAAAGGTTAGGGCCTAGCGATGTGTAGCCCGCATCCCGCTGTTGCATATTAAAATGGAATATAGCTTCCGTTTTATGTTGCAAGAAACTGCGCGCCGGTTAACAACAAAACGGAGGTGTCTTTTTGTCATGAAAAAAATCAGTGCCAAAGCCCTAACGCAGATTGCCCTGCTCATCGCCCTCGAAATCATCCTGAACCGCTTTTTTGCCATTCAAGTCCCGGTTATCAGAACGATAAACTTTGCGTTTTTGCCCATTGCCATAATTGCTATGCTCCACGGCCCGCTTCTTGCGGGTGCAGCCGCTGCGGTAGCCGATGTACTTGGATTTTATCTTTTTCCCGGGCCGTGGGCGTATTTCCCGGGCTTTATGTTTTCCGCGTTTGTCACAGGGGTTATATTTGGGTTGTTTCTGTACAACAGCAACAAAAGTATGGTGCATATCGTGCTGTCGGTACTCGCAGTTACCGTTGCCGTGCGCTTGGGCCTGAATATCTTGTGGTTGAGCATGATGTGGGAAGAAGCGTTTATAGTGCTGCTTCCCCCCCGCATAGTTGCGGCTTTGGCAATGGTTCCCATTCAAGTGGTCTGTATCCGCGTTGCCGTCAGCGAACGTTTCATTTTGCTGCTCGGCGGCAAGCCTGCTTCTGCTGACTAAGGTTGCATAAAAACGAAAAGGAACGCTTACCTTATGCGTTCCTTTTTAATGTTAATCATAAAGCAACAGGGGGCGCTTACAATGAAGATGCTCTGGGATATTTTCTTCTCATTCGCGAAAGTTGGTACATTTACCTTTGGCGGCGGATACGCTATGCTGCCGATTCTCCAGAAGGAAGTCATAGGGCGGCGGGCTTGGCTCAGCAACGAAGACATAGTCGATTATTATGCCGTGGCGCAGTGCCTGCCGGGCGTTATTGCCGTTAACACCGCCGCTTTTGTCGGTCACAAATTAAAAGGAAAACCGGGAGCCATCGCCGCTGTTTTTGGAGTGGTACTTCCATCTTTTGTGATTATAACGGTGATTGCCGCGTTCATACAAAACTTTTTGGAATACGAAATAGTGCAGCGGGCCCTGTTTGGAATCAACGTGATCGTTTGCGCGCTGATCGCCCAAGCCGTAATAAACCTGTGGAAATCCGCGATTAAGAACATATTCGGGATTGCGATTTATCTGACCGTGCTGGGGCTGGCGATATTCACCAATATTCACATTGTAGCGCTGATCGCGGCCGCTCTGGCCACGGGGATCGCCGCCGACGCCCTGCAACGCCGGAAAGCAAAGGAGTCGGGTAAATGATCTACCTCCTGCTGTTTTTTGAGTTCTTTAAGATCGGGCTGTTTGCGATTGGCGGCGGGCTGTCCACGCTCCCGTTTTTGTATGATCTTGCCGAGCGGTATGACTGGTTCACAGCCGCGGATATAACTTTCATCATCGCGATATCGGAATCCACGCCGGGGCCGATTGCTGTAAACATGGCTACGTTCGCGGGATACAAAGCCGCGGGGACGCTTGGCGGCGCGGTTGCAACGCTTGGGCTGATCGTTCCCGCGATCATAATAGTTTGCCTTGTGGCGAAGGCAATGGAACAGTACCGCTACCATCATTATGTCCAGGCAGGGCTGAGAAGCGTAAGGCCGGCGGTTGTGGCTCTTGTTTCGGTGGCGCTGTTTACTATTGTAAGAATCTCTCTGCTTAACTGGCCTGAGTTCATACAAAGCATGGACTGGGCTGTCCTGATAAATCCAAAAGCGGTGATTTTATTCGGCGTGGCGCTGGCGGCGATGCTAAAATTCAAAAAGCATCCTATTATATATATAGCAGCCGGGGCGGTGGTTGGAATTTTTATAGCGCCGTAAAAAAATTCCCCTCCTTGGAGGGGTGCCCCGAAGGGGCGGGGTGGTCGCCCCTAAAAAAATTCCCCGCGCCTGTGCAGCAAAACCGCGCGGCTGGCGCACTAAATAAACAGCCCGAAAAAATATTACAGAAATATTACAAAAAATGAAAAAAGCACTTGACATGTAAAACAGGGTGTGCTATACTGCGAATGGTTATCAAGTAATAGTATGCCAAAAAGGCTGCAGGCTATGCAAAAGCAGCCGCTGGTAAAACAAACCAAAGGTTTCACGCGGGGGCAAAACCGCCCGCTGGAAATAAAATTAATTAAGGAGAGAAAAAAGACTATGAAAAAAGTACTTTGCCTGGCAATAGCAATCATTATGGTTGTTAGCCTTGGCGTAACCGCGCTGGCCAATCCTACTGGCTACCGCGCACCGGCCGACGGTTGGGTTGACATCGGTAGCTTCAACTTTACTCAGTTGGCAACGGGTTTGACGGGTGGCAACGTCTCACCGGACTACAATGTATTCGTGCCTGTTCCTGCATTAACTGTAACCCGTGGAACTGGAATGCCTAACACCATTGAACTCCGCGCACAGGTGGACGACTCGGCAACACCCTTTACGGTTCCGGGTGCTGCGGATACTCGCGATATCGTTGTGACACTTCAAATGCGCCCTGTTGCCTCGCACGGCCCGACATTAACTATACCTGCGGCCACCGCGTTTGCGGATGTGGATTTTACTGCTGATCCAGCGACTGGTATGCCCAACATTACCCAGAGCTTGGCGGCCCCAGCTACCACATGGCCTCAAACCAATGCCCCAGTAATTCCCCGCCTTGACCAAAACTGGAGAATCCGTGGCGTTAACCCTGACGCACAGATGATTTTCAACGAATCTTACTTTACAGTTGACCGTGGCGAGATCGTTGGCGGCGTAATCCGCGGCGACACACAAGTTAACGTTCTCCTTCGCCCTGACATGTTCCTCTGGCAGCACCGCTCTGGCGGTTCTTGGACAAACGCAGACCTGCCATCTTGGGCCGAAGGCGACCCACATGCGATCACCGCAGCGCACCTTGATCAAGTTACCGTGCGCCACACCGTTCGTTCCGGTCACCGCGACCTGATCGACCGCGTAGCCCTCAGACACATCACCATCGGCGGCGTTCGCTACGCTGTTGTAACCATCTACACCCCCGAATTCATGACCCGTGCCGGTGGCCCGTTTGACGTTTCTCTCGACATCATCCTGAGAGCAAGCGGCGGCAGCCAGTCCGTATCCACATGGGATCTGAGAATCGGCAACGCCCGCTCGGAAGTATGGAGCGATGATTCTTTTGTAACCGTTGGTCATAGAGAATACATCCGCGCAACTGAAAACGTGCGCAACATCGAAATCGAAGCCGGCGAAATCACCTTCTTCAGAGATATCACCCGTGAGCGCAACATCTATGTTTACGCTTCCACCGAACTTTCTTTCTCTGGCGAAGACCTCTACAGAAGATTCCCTGAAATCATCGACGTTATCGAAGTATACCACAGTGGCATGAACGTTGCCGGCGTACGCTGGGAAATCGAAGGCCGCAGCACCAACTTCGTATATGACGGCCGCACCGGCGCATACCTTGGCACAACCAATGACACCTTCCAGGGCTTCCGCGACAGAATCATCCTGACCAATGCCCGTATCGACAGAGAACTGGCAGCTGCTCTGGGTGGCGAAGAAGTTGAAGGACCCGCAGAAGAACCACAAGATCCTGATGTACCGGATCTCGGCGGAGCACCAACTCCTCCTCCAAACGTAAACTTCAACCCAGGCACCGGCCGCTAATTAACGGCTAATAGCAACACAAAGCCCCCTAACGGGGGCTTTTTTTTATTTGTCACACCCTGAGCACAGCCCTGTCACCCTGAGCACAGCCCTGTCACCCTGAGCACAGCCCTGTCACCCTGAGCGCAGCCCTGTCATTCTGAGCGCAGCGAAGAATCTTTAAGACCCCTTTCGCGGAGTTTACCCTGAGCGATAAAGATTCTTCGCTGCGCTCAGAATGACAACGGATACCACCCCGTCAGGCTTCGCCTGCCACCCCTTCAATGGAGGGGAATTAATTAAGGAGGCCGCGTAAAAAAAATTCCCCTCCTTGGAGGGGTGCCCCGAAGGGGCGGGGTGGTTACTCAAATTCAATCGTAGCAGGCGGCTTCGACGTTATATCGTAGACTACCCGGTTTACTCTGGGAACCTCATCAACTATCCGCGCCGATACCCGCCCCAGCACCTCATGCGGAATACGCGCCCAATCAGCGGTCATAAAGTCGGTTGACGTCACCCCGCGCAACGCGATGGTGTAGTCGTAGGTTCGCACGCCGTCCTTTACGCCCACCGAGCGCATATCCGTCAGCGCCGCGAAATATTGGTTGATCCCGCGCGATAATCCTGCGTTTTCGATCTCCTTCCGGAAGATGAAGTCGGCCTCACGTAAGATATCAAGCTTCTCACGTGTGATTTCGCCGATCACGCGCACCGCAAGCCCCGGCCCGGGAAATGGCTGCCGCTGGATTAAGTAGTCCGGTAAGCCCAACACAGCGCCCAGCGCGCGCACTTCGTGTTTGTAGAGCGGGCGCAACGGTTCTATGATCTCTTTGAAGTCCACATGATCGGGCAAGCCGCCAACATTATGGTGAGATTTTATACCGGCCGCGTTTTTACTACCCGATTCGATCACGTCCGCGTATATTGTGCCCTGCGCCAGAAAATCGACTTTGCCGATTTTTTTGGCTTCTTCCTCAAACACCCGGATAAATTCTGCGCCGATGATTTTACGTTTGGCTTCGGGATCGGTTACGCCTGCCAGATTCGAAAGAAATCGCTCGCCGGCGTCTACGCGCACAAGGTTTAATTCCCAGCCGCTAAAGGCCGCCATTACTTCGTCGCCCTCGTTTTTGCGCATTAGTCCGTGATCCACAAAGATACAAATAAGCTGCAATCCTATCGCTTTGGATAGCAAAGCAGCTAATACTGAGCTATCTACGCCCCCGGATAACGCAAGCAGCACTTTGCCGGTCCCCACTTTTTCACGGATTTCCTCCACCGCTTGTTTGGAATAATCCGCCATTTGACGTTCCACGCCTAACACCCCTTTTTACGATATCACGATAACCACAAGAAAAATTAACCCGACCACCCAGGACGCTTTTTGAGCAATGCCGTATTTTTTCATCTTGATTGCCGAAACCATAAGCAGTCCCGACAGGAAAAAAACAGCGCCGCAAAGCCACACGGGCAAATTATAATGCACCACCGACCAAACGGACAAAAGAGCGAACATAGCCGCCCCGGGAACAGGCAGTCCGGTAAAGTAGGGGCGCTTTTCCACTGCTATAACATTAAAACGTGCCAGCCGCCACAGGCCGCAAATGCAGTAAAACGCCAGCACGATAGAAAGTAAAATACTTCTTTCCACAAAAGTGAACGCAAGCAACACCGGGATAATGCAGCAAACGAAAGAGTCCACCAGCGTGTCCAAATACCGCCCAAATTGCGTTTGGCGGTTAAGCTTTGAAGCCGCAACACCGTCAATCACATCCATGGAAATAGCGAAAAAAAGGCAGATAAGGGTGTATCTCAGATTGTCTTCAGTCATAAAGTAACAAGCGGCTACGACAAAAAGCAGTCCCAGCGTGGTAATTATGTTTGGCAGGTTAACATATTCCAGCACCGGAAAATATCTTTTCATAAAAACGGCACCGCTCCCTTTTTATAGAGGTGAGAATCAGAAAGACAGAAGCAGGAAACGTTTGTTTTGCGATCTCCTTGCTTCCGTTCTCCAAATCCGTCATTTTACTTCTGATCAGATAGGCTCGCCTAAGCGAATCCTTGTTTCGTAGCCGGCCTCGGTCTGTTTAAGCAAAGTTTCGCTGGGCGTGAAAGCGCCTTTTTTGAAAAACATCAAAAGCAGCGACCCGCCGGGCAGGAAAAAGCTGGCCAGCTCCCCGCGGGATACCGGCTTGTCGTTTTCAAAGCAGTGGACAATGCTTCCCACAAAGGTAGCGCCCACTTCCACCATCGCAACATCACCAAAATTTTGAGAGGAAAACTGAATCAGCGCGCGCTTGTTCAGGCAATAAAGCCGCGCGATGCGCTTTACGGCCAAAGGGCTTACCGAAAATAGATTTCCGTTTATGATTTTGGACGAGGTAACTGCGCCTTCGTCGAAAAAATGCATCCTATGATAGTTGGCGGGCGTTAAACGGATCTGCACCATCGCTCCACCCTTGTAGGCGTTGGCCAATTCTTCATCGTCGAACAGTTCGGCAAGGGAAAAGTAAGAGCCTTTTGCTGCGATCAATTTTTCCGGGTCAATATCGCTATAAGCGGAAGCTATGCCCTCGCATGGCGAACCAAGTACGTCGGGTTCTTCCGGGAAGGACACGTCGTCTTTTTCCCGCACAAAAAAGTCCGTGAAGCTTTTGTACGGCCCACTGCATCCGGTCATATCAATCTGATATTTTTCGATAAACTTTGGAATTTTCCGCGCGGAAAGGGGAGTGCGGCAATACAGGCCGTACATGCGGCTTAACATTTTGCGCCTTGCCAAAAACCACAGCGGCGCGCGACCTACCGGATTTTCATAAATCAAACGCATCCAGTTTTCCGCGCAAATGCGCTCTCTTTCATATTGCCCGTTATTATATATCCATATTTCACTTTTTTCGCGCTTAATTTTTGTTCGACGTTTAAGCAGTTTCATGCTTGGGGATACTCCTCCCATTTAGGGCAGTTATGCAGATCTCCTTACTTGGTTTCATATCTTTTAGTATAATGCCATAATGGCATACTGTCAACTTTGGGGCCAATATGCACACCGGCCCTATCGTCTTCATACACTGTGAGTAGCTTATGAACTAGACGCGGCGCTTTAACCACGCTGCGGGAAAGGTTACTCTTTATGATTAACAAAGATGAACTTTTGATAGTTGTCGATCCCGGTCACGGCGGCTGGGATAACGGCGCCAGCTGGGAAGGCAGGCTTGAAAAGGACGACAATCTGCGCCTTGGACTTCAGGTGAGGGATCAGCTTTTGGCGCAAAATATACCTGTACTTATGACGCGGGACAGCGACGTATATGTAACTCTGGCCGATCGGGCGTCAATGGCGAATGAAGCGGGCGCCGATCTGTTTGTTTCCCTGCACCGGAACTCGTACCCGGAGCAGACTCCGTCGGCCATGGGGGTTGAGAACTTCATATACCTCACCGCGCCCGAAGACACTACCGGAAAGGCAGCGCAGCTTGTCCTGGACAGCGTTGTGGATGTGGGCGTACAGGCCAACCGGGGCGTCAGCCGGGGAGATTACTATGTACTGCGCAGGACGCAAATGCCCGCAATGCTTTTGGAGATGGGTTTTATCATCAATGAGATCGACAACCAGCTTTTTGACGAACACTTAACTGATTATGCCAAGGCGATAGTAAAGGGGATTATGCAGTATTTCGAGCTGTCCGATCCCCCCGGAGAGGCACCGCAGAAATGTCCGCCTTGTCCGGAGTGCCCCAACCCGGAAGTTATGCGGGCGCAGCTTTTGCTCGGAAACCACTTCGGGCTAAATGTGCCGCTGACCGGATTTTATGGCGAAGACTCGCGGTGGGCGACGGTGATAGCGCTGCAAAAGGCGATCAACAACGATCTGGACGCCACGCTCAAAGTGGATGGAGAACTGGGGCCGCCTACGCTGGAAGCGTTTGGGAGAAAATTCCCCGGCCACCGCGGGAACGTAGTTTTCGTTATACAATTGGCGCTCATGTTAAATGGACATCATATCGGCGATCCTGATGGCATTTTTGGCTGGGGAACACAGGCAGCCGTGCGCAGATTCCAGGAAGAAAACAATCTTGTGGCGGACGGCGTTGTGGATGGGAATACGCTGCTCAGGTTAACCTAGTATAGCACAAAAACAGGATGTAGCGCAAGAAGCGAAACAAGCCGGGGCAGCTTATGCTGCCCCGGCTTGTATTTGATGGTTATTTTAATCAATAATACCGAATTCCTGCAGGAACAGCGTGGCGGCGTCCGTCATGCTGATCTGACCGCTGACTATCATATAATTAAAGCGGCTCATATCAGCGTCGGTGGCAACGCCGGTCAGCAAAGCCAGCGCTTCTCCCACTTCGGGGAACCGCTCAAGGGTATCTCTGCGGACTACGGCATGGAAGTAGTAGGGGGCAAAGAACATTAAGTCGTCCTCAAGCAGAACCAAATCGAACCGGCTGATCATACCGTCGGTGGTGTAGCCAATGACGGCCTGCACTTCGCCCTGGTCAAGACTTGGATATTTGAGGCCGATATCCATCATCATGGTGTCCGCAAATTCGAAGCCATAAGCTTCGCTCATAGCGTAAAAGCCGTCCGGCCTGTCAAAAAAATCGTGTTCGGCGCCAAAGGTCATATAAGGCGCAAAGGGAACCAGATCGCTGCTGGTTCTGATGTTGTTCTCCTCGGCGAACTCCCTGCTGATGGCAATGCGGTAGGTGTTTTGAAAGCCCACGGAATCCAACATGACAAGGTCATACTCCTCAAGCAAGCCGAGCCTGGTACGCTCGATTAGTACCTCATAGGGGGTGCCGGGCACAACGTCCTGCCCTAAATAATTCACCAGCATAGTGCCTGTGTATCCGGGATAAATGTCGGCTTCCCCATCGCGCACCGCCTGGAAGGCAATGCGGCTGGCCAGATCGTTTACGCGTCCGATGTTCAAGTCTGTTTTTGCTTCAAGAAGCTGAGCAAAAACTTCGGCCATAAAAGCGCCTTCGGCAGACTGCTTGCCCGCAACGACAACATCGGGGCCGCCTGCGCCACCTCTGCCGCCGCAAGCGGCAAAAATTGTAACAACGAGGATCAGGCAAAGCGATAGCAAAAATACATTTCTTTTCACAATAGCACCTCCAAATTTTTGATTAAATCAAGAACAAGAATCTTTATACACGGTTTTGACAAGATCCCTCCAGTTTTGTTATTAATTTGAGAATCTGTATTCATCAATGTGAATACAGATTCCAAAAAACGATGTTAAATTACTAGACACGGCTTGTTCGGCGTTTGTGCCGGGTCAACACTTTTTCCAGCCTGTTGAGCAAAAGGTCGGTGAAAAAGGCCATTGCGGCAATTGGAATCGCGCCGGTAAGCATAACGCCCATGTTTTGCATTTGGATGCCGCGGTAAACAAAGCGCCCAAGGCCGCCGCCGCCGACCAGCACGGAAATTGTAACGATGCCGTAAGCGGTTATGAGGGAAATACGCAGGCCGGAAACGATAACGGAGATTGCGTTGGGAATCTGAACCCTAAAGAGGATTTGTATACTATTCATGCCCA
>Ga0123355_10002788_pt1 | contig 24788 bp, 8 predicted proteins | sample TergutEmb28metaG_3_FD_89872 | JGI IMG/M metagenome (GOLD analysis project Ga0123355, IMG submission 89872) | Embiratermes neotenicus P1 segment gut microbial communities from Petit-Saut dam, French Guiana - Emb289 P1 | ecosystem: Host-associated > Arthropoda: Insects > Digestive system > Gut ...
CACCTAGGCCCTAGTCTTTCGTATTATCAGCCTAGGCCCTCAGCCTGGCTTCAAAATCGTTAGCGTTAGCAAATCACCCTGTTAGAGTTTAGGAATCTGTTACTGAGCCTAGCAATGCGATCAAACGCAGGAATGGCTAACAGACAGGGGGACGTCGACTTGCGCTTCGCGCAAGTCTCCGCCCCCAGTTAATACTTTGGCTTGGCTTTGGCTTGGAATTACTGTTGTGTGTTGGAGGGTTGTCTCTTCTCTTTGACGCCCTCAGACGCCGGGGAATTACCCAAAAAGGAATAAATTACATTTAGAACACGGCGAAAGCTTAAAAACAAGATTGTTTTTTTATGCTAAAACATAATTTTCCCATGTTTTCGCATTTGATGATGTAGGTAGTCGAGATTACATTATTTATGTGATTTCAGTCTTTGTTAAATCATGTCAATGGCAGCATAAAAGTAAACTAGAACCAGATGCATCTTCAGTCCAACATGGCCGCTAGGAATTTACGTCATAGGAACCATGTTTCTTTGTCGTTCAATGAGATTGTGAGACAGGTGACAGCTGAAGGTTTAGTGCGAGCCAGATGAAGTTTAAGATTATGGCTTTGTTGGACACGATTAAAATGTGCGAGGAAAGACTACGCACCTTCTTATTACTTTGTTATTACGACTCCTATAGGTGACTAAAGAACGGCTTATCCACCAAAACACCCACATGATGTGACAAATAGAACACTGGGTCAAACTATAGAAGACACCATTTCGAAATATATTTTATATAAAAGACACTGGACTCAGTTCGATCTATATTTGTGGTCACAAAGTTTTATCTATTTAAGGTACTGATTTTGATTAGATCGCCGTCTAATATTTGGTAACTATGATGGACGGACTTAGGTGACAATAAATTTCGCGTGATAATTTTTAACGTAGAGTTAGAATTTAAAATTCAATAGAAATTGTCCTGGTATTCATGAAAGCCAAAGGCATGGACGGAGGAGTAACACGGAATATATTCCAGTCGTGATTTCATTTTATATATTCCGTGTAAGGAATTCATAGAGTAATATTTATATCTGTTTTATATACACCCATTTTGCACGCAAAGCTTGAGTTATTTTGCTACACTCTATGTGCACCTGTTTGCAGGCTGGGTCGTGCGAAATACACTAAGAATAGAGACTAGGAAATAAATCTTTTGACGAGTCTCTGGGCAGAATGGTAGCAGTGCTTAAATCCTGTTTTCCACTAGTAGAGCTCTTTCTTCTTCCTCCTCTTTTTCTTTCTTGTAATGAAAAACATTAACATGACTGGACATGTGTTGCACGTTGCATAATTAATTGTGTCTGGGAATATGTAATGACATACACAGATATAAATAATAAGAAGAAAACGTGCTGGTTAGTTTGCTTTGTGCTGTACTTCGCAGTGAATATATACTTGATTAAAATGAAAAAGTTTTACCAACTCGCGCGTGAGAAATGGGAATTTCTTGCAGTGAGGCCGTCAGTACATCTTAATTCTGATGTGTCCAACACGTCGTCGGAGGCATATGCTTAGTTCAATACAAGTTTAAAAGCACTGGCCGACAATGAGGTTTGCGAACATTCCCTGTATTCTGGTGGGTTCTTAACACGAAGATTAGACCTGCAGCCATCTTCTTGTATGTCACGTTTTGTATTGATGCAAATAAGTCCTGACGCTTCGGACAGATATGCTGCTCGTTACTTCCCTGGAGAAGGAGCCAACTGTTTCCTCCGAAGCATCAGTATTTATCTACCATACTACAACGCCACCTCCAATAAGACAGTCGCCGTTGTAAGAACTCTTGTATCTTAAGAGTGTTTTCTTATTTAACTCAACTTTCAGTCGTAGAACTTCCTACTGAATGGATAAAAAGGGACTACTTCCCAGGAGTTTAACGATCAAGACTGTGAGGCTGACCACGCACCTGTATCTAGTGGCGAAGTTATGAATGAATGGAGTTGCACCTCCACTCCCTATAATATTTCATGGCGTTTGTAAGGAAAACTTTACTTTTATTTTAAATTTTAAACTTTTAAAATTTAAACCACTGCCTTAAGAATAGTCAGTAATCTGGCAGTCAGGCGATCCTGCTACGTACCTCCTGGAGGGTAAGCACGAGCGTTTCTGCTCCAAGGATTGCTGTGAACGGCTCCAGTTAAGGGGAGTAATCGTGGATTTCACAACTCTGTACCAACTACCAAAACTCTCTGTTCCTTTGTTGTTTAATTCAAGGTCATGTCTCGCTCGGTTGCTTGAATTGTGATAAGGTGATTTGAACAATAACTCAAGGAATGTGGCAGTATTATAGTGACCTATTTTAGATTTCTGTAGAAAATGAGATGTAGATCCCATTTTTCTGAAATATTATGTATTTCTGCTCTTTATTTTTAAGTTCACGCTCCATACATACTGCGGTAGCACAGTGGTTAAGGTGCCGTGCTACAAATCGGAAGGTCGCTGGTTCGATCCCAGCTGGTGTCATTGGAATGTTTCATTGACATAAAATCCTTCCGATCGCACTATGGCCCTGGGGTCGACTCAACCTCTAACAGAAATGAGTACCAGGAGGATTTCCTGGGGGTAAAAGCGGCCGGTGCGTAAGGCTGACAACCTTACCATCATTCTATACCGTTGTCATGAAATCTGGGAACCTTAACTTCTAGAACCCTCTGGGCCACTCCAGGCCTGTAACGGGACTACTTTACCTTTACACTCCATACATACACAATTTCAGTTTCGAAGGTTTTCGTCAGATGTCAGAACGACTGTTTGTTCACTAACGGCCCCGTCTAATTTCAGTCTTTAGCTGTAATTTCATTTGCGAACTGTATCCAAGAATAAACTGAATCATAAATCGACCTTGCTGCGCAGGCGTGATACTCACAGGTGCACTTTCAGACGCTGAGTTTCATGGAGGCATGACTCGGCACTTACAGAACGTTCTGCAGCTCTCCCATAATAATTTTTCCACAGACTGTTGAATTGTCAATAGCAATAACATAGACCTTTCTCAGCCTCTTTCAGACAGAATGTATAATTATCGTTTTGTGGATTCAGGTGATATAAACTCTAAACCTATCTGTTCCTCGTATCAGTGCGAAGAGAAGCTGAGTGCTTAAAGATCTTGTAATGAAGAGGAAACCTATGTTGACAATGAAGCATTTAGATGTACGTTGGTGGGAAAACTGTGTCTTGTTTATTTAGGGTGGTTAATATGACGGATACGAGAGGGCAGACCTTGATATGTGTAGCACGAATTGTTAGGATTAAATGAGTGTAGAAGGTTGAATATAAAACGTCATATGAAACAGGCCACTTGAAGAGATAAATACAGGTATGCATCGCATAACGACATTTCGGCCAACGGCGGACCGCATATACGACGGTGGTCCCATAAGGTTATGATATTATAATATATTGTAATATTATGATATAATATTGTAGTACTTACCATTGTGTTACAGTTGCCTACAGTATTTAGTACGGTGACACGCTGTACGGGTTTGTAGCCTAGGAGCAATAGGCTATACCATATAGCCTAGGTGTGTAGTAGGCTATACTATCGAGGTTTGTGTAAGTTAACTCTATGACGTTCGCACAACAACGAAATCGCCTAACGACGCATTTCTCAGAACATATCCCCGTCACTAAGTGACGCATATCTGTATATTTTAGATACAACAGTATTAATCGGAACGTAGGTGGATATTAATTACCGAATTCACAGAAAATTTCGATATTTATTTAATGAATTTTTTAATATTGCACTTTTTGCAGGCATGTAACAAAATTTTATTGCGTTGCACTACGCATATATCAGTACGCTGTGTTTTTTCGACGTTTCGGAAGATGGCTGTATTCCAATTCTTAAGTGATATGCTACAGTATGTTCCAATAATTGGGCATTTGTCACAGTCATCGTGAGAAACACATTGCTGAATGAAGTGTCCACATAAAAGTAGCTGACTATTCGCCCACATCGAGTGTCGATGGCTAGAATTCTTAGATTATTACTTTCACGTGCCCTATACCCACTAATGCCTTCGTGCTTTGGTACAGATCCAGTATTGTTTCACCACGGGCTTCATATATAATAGGACTGACAATTCACTCAAACCAACAACCACGCTAAAAGATATTTTGAGACAAAAAAAACTCGCGTTAATTACATTTTTGTTTATTTTTGTACACTTCGTAACATCTGATAAAGCGACTGTTTTAGTCTGAGGAATTGTGTTTTGTACTGCGCAGTTGCAACTATATGACCTTGTGCTGAAAACCTTCGCAATTTATTTTATGACTGACAACGCACTCTTTAGATGAAAGTCGCCTATTATGAAATGAGTTGGTAATAAGGCCTACGACTATGTTTCTTGTATTTGGCGTGGAAGAACACGGGCAAGTTGGCTAAACTTGAAATGAACTGCTACGAATGTACTATTTGTACCCAGTCAGCTTCTACTACTTTGTGTAGTGAGAAAAACTGTGTGTTTGTGTGGGTCATTTGTAATCCTATAGTTACACGCTCCCTTGTACGAACTGGATTAATTTTTCAAAGTCTAGCGGTTTCTGTACGGACTGTACCGCCAGGTTTAACATAAAAAAATTCTACATGTTGCTCGCTGTGCGTTGAGCGTTAGAACAGATCTCAGAACAGACAGCGACTGTTGTTTTATACGTCATTAACTGATTGGTTTTTATAACTGTGGTGGAAAGTGTTCACAGCGCGGTACGGTCTGATTCCTTATATAACACAGATTAAGTTTCGTCTTTAAAAGTTTAATGTATATTTCCTTGCATTTCAGAAATGTGATATAATAAAGAGGAAAACATTTAAACTCCATTTTAATACGTCATTTATAACTCAATATTCTCCTTGTTCCACATAATCTTGGCTACGTATCGTTGCAAAGACCATATAATGAAATTAAAGTGGGTCTGTTGTGCTTAATAAGACTACTGGCGAAATCGTCCGATTTAAATTCTCTGAATTGCACTTCTATTATAAAAAACTGTTTACACCAAGCCTCACACTTCCCTACAGTTATTTTTAGCATACAGATAATAATATTTCTCTAAACGTTGCCACTTTGCGAACTGTGGTCATTTATCCTTGTGCAGTAATGTAATTAAAGACAGATTGTCACAAATTTCCAGCAGAATTGGTAAACTCTCGTGCAAGCGCAGTAAATGAGCTTGCTTTACGTATAAACCTTTCCAGTTAGCTTGACATTAATTGGGCAGAAATTAGAAACAAATCCTCATGAGTCTGACTTTGTGTCCTATCTATCGCCCAAGTCTTTCAAAACATTTTTTTCCATAATATTTCATGATACACTTTTAGTATCGCAACGACTTTAATGGCCGCATATTGATGAATGAATAGTGATACACAGATGCTTCTAGACATTAAGTACGTAGCGTGGTTTAGAATACCGTAGATCTTCAAAACAACACGTGAATTTGTACGTAATATAAAAACATTTTACGTTTTTCGACAGTTTCAAAATTTACACTTCTTTGCTCATTTACAAAGATATATTTTCACTGTTTTGCTCTCATTGTAGGTCTTAGTACCTGTTCTGAATTTAAGTATTGTTCATGGAATGAAAGTGTGCAAAGTGTCTGTGCATGGTCTGTCCCTAGAAATTTTATGAAAATTACGCGGTTCTTCCAGTAGACGTTTATAAGCTCATGGGATATATCAGTCTTGGATTATTTTCGAAATTCACATGTTTCTCATCTTAAACTACCACATGGGAAAATGTGATGCTTTATGAACGTAAGGGAATGAATACAACTTGCCCAAAGTACTTTGCGAAGTCTCTGAGATGGTTTGCTTATTGTGCCGATGTGGTATCTTCAGCATGGCATTCTTCGCAGAACGGTCCTGTGTACAGTGAAATCCTGCCTTGCGTTTTCATAAAAAAACTGCATAGAAATAACTAACTTTTCCCTTTGATTGGCCCGCTTGCTCTGTGTGATCAGAAGATTGAAAAATGCAATCACTCTTCGACACCAGGTGCGCTGACTGAGATTCCTACTTTATCCAAAAGACAGTTGTTCAAGGAGGACCGAACGGTCGGTCACACCCGGTTTATTTATGTCTTCATTCTGAATTAAAAATCACAACGTCGGACTACTTGAAGCAGAGATTCCATTGATAAAAAGCGGTTAAACAAATCACAAAACAAAATCCTTCCTCAACTTTATGCTCAGTATTTTATTCAGTGCCGAATAGACGGCGGGGAAACCCGATGTAAAATTACAGGCACCCGACGATCCGGAAGGGGCATCGGGGCCCGACTACGTTGGACATGTTTTTGTCTTTCTCGGTAGTATCATTCTTTGTCCATCGTACAAATTAACCCTCTCAGACCAAGAACAAATCATTCTGCAACTTTGAGTCAGTATTTCGAATTCAGTTTAAAAAATATAACCTCTCGGCCCTTACTGGTGTCCCGAAAATTTCTTTCACCGGCCCCGAACCCTCTCTAGGCGGCCCTGGTTTTAGTAGTTGAGCTGTGTGGTAGAAATGCTTATGTAACATTATCCAAAAACTTCCAAGTGTTTGTACTTAACACCGTAATACTGTCATATTCATGCCTAGTATCTGACTTATCAGATGTTGTGCTCTGTCAGTGTGTTAGGTTTCATATGCCTGTAATTTAACTACTTAGTATCTTATCTGCTCTCAAGAAAGACCTGTAATTGTCTGTGAATTTAATGCAAGGATTGATGTATAGATTATTCAACGAATTCTGGAGTGTGTTAAACAATATACGTAATTAGGCTTTACGACCTGCAACCAATGTCATGTCTTTCGTGAAGCTTACTGCTCACAAAAATAGATTTATGGTAAATCTTTTCTTCAACTATGGGTTTTACCTTCGGGACACAATCTGTCCGAATACGGTTGGCAGTTAGATACATTAACAACTGTCTGTGTCTATGAGCAGTGGTCAAGAGTGACCAGTGTGATCCAGAACAACTATTAAGACAGAGTGATGGAATGAAGTACAGTCTATTATAATTAAGTTGGACTGATTAGCTAGAATCTTTTAGATTGGTTTTAATTACACAAGTTCTTAAACCATCAGTGCGAGAGACTGGGGAAAATGTTTATTAACCTTTTCAAGACGAAAATTGACTTCGTCTATATTTTGATTCAGGTGTATCGCGCATAAACTTACCCCGCCTTCGGCACAAAAACCAATAATTTAATTTATCTCAGTAATTAACCAACTTTATGCACAAAATGTTTGTTTTACAATAAGTTTATTTCATGCCTCTACATGTTTCGAGCATATGTGCTCGAAACATGTAGAGGCATGAAATAAACTTATTGTAAAACAAAAATGTTGTGCATTAAGTTGGTTAATTACTGAGATAAATATACTGAGATGCACGGTCAGCAAAACGTCAGTAATTTAATGTTGTTCAGAGCAATAGCTGCTGCTTGTTATAAGATCAGTAAAAGTAATAGAAATACATTTTATGTGAAAAATATAGAATTTTGACCGGTAAACATTTTGGTACCTACTCTCCGGTCGGTCAGAAATTAAGTTTAAAAAGAAAATGTTTTAGCTTCTTTTATTTGCAACTGTAAAACCTATAGCTCAGGTATAATTATTTTGATGTTCCACAACTTTTTAACATAGCCCCTTCTACAATTGCAGAATTTATCGTACGTATCATGTGAAGAAATTTTCTATTCAATGTCCGTACATTCCGTGTGTTTCCATGAGCCATCTTTGTCCATCTCTTTCCACTTTGCGATCATCTTTGAGTAAATATCTGCCAAGATTTTGTTTTAGCCGTGGGAAGTAGTAATAATCGCTCGGTCACAAATTCCACAATAATTTTAGGTTATGTAGTTACGAAATCAGACGCCATTTTCTGACCGATCTTCGTATTTAGAGAAAATTCCAGAATTATTTATGAACACTGGAAGAAACCGGCATGGATTTTAATGTCGTAAAATGATATTTGCCAATTTTTGTCCATTAACTCAATCTTGTCTCCACGCCATCTACCTGACTGTATGGCAACTTGAAAAGAAGTCTTAAATTACAGCTAGAAACTGAAATTTCTAACATCATGGCTGCGACATACGCACTTCGAAGGGAATCGATAGTACCGGTTTTATCTGTCCTAACACTTCGATTAATCAAGCTGCTCTGATATATCATATTTTTAATTACACCATTAAAACAAGAATTAATATATTCTATTTTACGGCTAACTGGTTGTATCTAATTGTGGGATTTTGTAAAGGAAGCGGTGAAGTTTGTAGTTCTGAAATTACAAGAAATATTTGTTACTTGTGGATATATATATATATGTGTGTGTGTGTGTGTGTATGTACTTTATTACGTCTCGACAGCACTAGTAAGCCTAGACCTTCTCAATGATGAGGTTTCGAGATCACACTCAGGCACACCAAACTCGGTACGACTCCTCTGGACGAGTGATCGGTCCGTACCAGAGACCTCTACTTGACAAAATGACACTCACAAGAGACATTCTTGACCCCGGCGGAATTCGAACCTGCAATCCCAGCAAGCGAAAGGCTTCAGACCCACGCCTTAGACCACGCGGTCACCGGGAGGTTACGAGGTTATTTAGTGAAGTAGTTTATTGTATAATGAAATAGTAACTAACGTGTTTTATTGTTGATATATTGTTTGGCAATTTATTATAGTGGTACAGACAAGGATTGACAGATTTTATTTAAAAGTTTCGCAATGTATGCCGATCCCGGTGTTCGTCTGTCTGCGTCCGCTTGCTTACTGGGATTGTGGGTTGGAATCCAGCTGAGGGCTTGGCTGTTCTTCTCTTGGATTTGTTGCGTGTTGTGTAGTCAGTGATCTGTACGACGGGCTGATCACTGGTTCAGAGGAGTCCTACCGGGTATATGTCTAATTTTGTGTCATCTGGAAGCCTCAACAATGAAACGACCTGAGCCCGACTTGGCCTGTTGTGCCAGAAGGGAAAATATTTAATGGTTACCAATTTATCACCTTCAGGTACTCTTGAACATCCTTTCAATAGTTCAATTTCAGCGTCATGTTATGCCGTTCATTGCTGTCTTTCCATTTTGTAACTTTCACTCTGCTTCTCAGGGTACACCGTTTTTCCGATGTCTGTGCTAGTTAATGTTCAGGATGACGGAGAGGCAGATAGGCAGCCATACAGAGAGAGAGAGAGCCAGACAGATAAACAAATATCAGACCACACAGACAAACGTATAGCTTGTACTGTACTGTAGGTCACATTTTTTGTTAACAGGTGGGGACTGAAATCATTATCGATAGGCCTATTGAAGTGGAAATATTTTAAGAAAATAAAGTAAATGTTTTTGCCAAAATGTTACAAAATAAATTAATAAATTAATAGTAACTGATTGTAACCAATATTTTCTGACCTTAATTTTCGGCTAACTATTCTTCAGAATTCATTCATTATTTATGGGTTACTCATTGCCGGAAGTGATGTCACCGACGTTTATTCTTTGCAAGTAGTGGGCAGGATGTTCCAAGGCACTGATGATACCTATCTCACATGCCATTATGTGTCATTTATTTTCAATTTTACTATTTTCTCATGTGATTTTAATTCAGAGTGTGGGGCTGACTTTTCGTGTTTCGTGAAACATAATCTCAAATATACGGTACGAAGGTCTGTAATTGTTATGTAAAACTGGTACAAAGAACGAAAAAAAACTGTATCATATTTCTAGAGTCCCTTTATTTTCGGTCATACGAAACATGTTCGCTTTCAGGGTAAATATGTTGGTAAAAAGTTATAATTTTTAGTGAAAAAGTTAAGAACGATTTAACTTTCTTTTGTATCTGACAATACGAAGTACCGATTTACACAAAAGCGTGAAACCATTTTAAATACAGACGTATTTAAATAAATAATAAATAGTTAGGATTTTAATTTAGGTAATATTTTGCAACTATTGTTATAATTTTTCGTTGTATATACCTTTTATTCGCAGAATATATTATTCTGTACGTAATGACATTACGTTTCTGATTATATATTCTGTATTGTGTTTCTTGATGAGTTATTTACTGATACTGTCAGTAGCTCAAAATATAAAAGCCAAATGATCAGATTATCAGCGAGTAGAAAGTTGAGAAAGTTATGAAAGACATCGGGCGTGATATAATTTGAGATGCTATTCAGACATTTGCCTGGAGGGGCTGAGAAAAATCACATCAGTATATCCGTTCTTCAGGCCGAGATTTGAAGCCTAATAGCATTATCTACCACATGTTAAAAATTGAATGCCTATGTTTGGGGCCTAACTTGATAGGTTGTAAATTACTTTTGTGGACTGAGCGGTCGAATTGATCTGCATGTACTGCAGCTATGAAAGTTGCAACATCTGCTTTATATAGAAGTTAATAGAGAGGCCACACTGACCGACTCACGAAAACGAAGGTGGAAATTACCAAATAAATTACAGCCTTGCGATAGGCGGAGGGAGCACTCTTTCGCACCTCAAGCAGAGACTTTGAAATGCGGCGTGATTTAGTGGGCCACAGTGCAAGAACAGGATCTTTCGGGAGGCGAAGTATGATGTTTTATTGTTAATAACCGTGATTCGTGCTAGCTGCCAGGGAGATCTGGAATGAGTTCGCTGTTTGTGTGCAACCTTTTGGTTTCTTACATTGTCCTTCTTCATCTGTAATCAAACAACAAAAGTATAACTAGTCGTCTATTAAAAACACAGTCCTTGATCGAAAATATAACGAATTTCCCACCATTTTATGAAACATGAGTTTTTCATTACTACAAGCCCAAGAATATGCTACTGTGTCCTATCCTGAGCCAGATAAATCCTGCCTACACACATCTTGTTACTTTTATATCTCCCACATATGAGGTCTCTGCCTTTCATTTTTCCCCCGATTAACTCATGTTTTCTTTATATTGTATCTCCTAAGTGAGCGGGACAAATGTACGCCAAGTTGCACTTTCTTCATCTGAGCATTCAATAAGGCAGGAAATTTAACATCGTATTTTTTAGAACGACCAAAGAGAGTCTAGCCTTGTCTTCTGCTGCTTTAAAACGTCGCACATCATTTGAACGCGAATGTCACCTTCTGTCCGTTAAAGTTACGATGTGGGAAAACTGCGCCTTTACTTAAGTTGACATTGTTAGGTGGCAAAATGTATTGTTGTCTCGCCATTATAATCGACTTTTCCATGTAAAGTTTTTTTGCTTATTATTAGTTTGCAAATATATTCTTATTTTTGAATTGAAATCTTTTAGAAAATTATCATTAAATATGTAGAGATGACTGAAGACGTAGTAAAGTTTCTATTAAAACGTTTCCTTTTACAGTCGGTTTTATTCTCAGCTGTTGCACGGTCGTTCAAAAACTAAAATATTAACCCTTTATTATACAGCAAATTATAACAAATCACTGGATGTTATGATTAAGCCCACTTTGCTACTGACGTCATCCTATTATGTACCAAAATAGTCGTATATTTATAAGTGATGATTAAAATGCCATTTTCATAGAATAAGACTGTAAGTAGTGCACTCCGCAAAATATTTTTTTTTAACTTTGTGACCATTGCAAGGAATACGCGTCCGTGTAGTTTCATTTGAGCCCACAAGAAACCTGTGGCCTTCCCTTTACCGATTTTAAAGAAAAGCCTAAATGTGCAACAGGACTATATGCAGGTTATATACACAGAATTCTACATAAATCGGAAAAGGGTATAGAGATTGGCGACAGGAAATCTTTGTAAGACCCTCCGTAAAGCGTGATTTCCACTAAGCAGATTTTTACGAAAATCACCGTTGCTCAGCACCACTATATGGATATCTTCTGTATCGAATATTAATCAAGTCGAAAAAAAAGAATGAAATGAAGCAAAATTTATTTTTTCCATTAAGTACAACGCAACATTCCCTTAGCATGTTTTCACGAAACTCTTTTTCGATATTTCTTATCTCCACCCCAGTGTAGTTGAGGTTTTCGATTTTCTGGGACGTTATGCAGCGTTGGTTAGTAGTTTCGGTTGGTTTATTGTTGCATTGTCAAATAACAGTGCGTAAAAACCTAGAAGGGCAAAGCCCCCACATTCATAGTTTGCTCACCACCATTGCGTATGTGTTGTCTTTACCGAAATGTTAAGGGACGAAAAATGTAAGGAATAAGGTCATTTCATGGACACCCTCATGTAATGTATGATTTGCATTGCACCAATTTTCAGGAATCCCATAATTTCTCAGCAGTATTAGCTGTAATTGAAGCATACAGGAAAGTACATAAATCGCTTAAGAAATATGGAAAGTACTGATAGAAATGCATTTACTTCCTTATTTAAAGTACGGATATAACTGCACCGACTTTAAATGAAATCTCAAGGTGTCTCAACTGAATTCGTGGAGATCATATGCACCAAATTTTATTCAAATCGGAGGGGAATTGTGGACATCAGGGTTAAAAAATGCCTCCTTAAGTACAGAAGGATGTAACCGAGCCGAATTTGAAGCCGCTGACATTTTGTTCGGCAAACTTTTGTAAGAAAAGTTTATGAGAAATGTTACGAAAATCCGTCGACCTCATTGTACAAGTCCTTACAGTACCAACAAATGCACAGTTCTAGTGAAGTTCACGAACAGACTTCAAAGAAACATGACCTAATATACAGGTTACAGAACAGGATCCGTTTCGGAATATAACGCAATACGTGTTTGTAGAACAAGAAACCAACTGGCAACGAAATATAACATTATTTTATAACAATTTATAATCAACATTTTATAACATTTAAAAATTTGTAAATATTAGCTATAATCCGTACAGATCTAAATGCGTCGGCGTTGTAAGATTTTAGTAATATAGGTGTTAGCTCCGATGATAATGGCATTTGAGCCGAAACATGTAGGAGCTAATTGGGAGTGAAATACATAACAGTACACCTGTGCACTCGTTGGTACTGGAAGGATTTGTGGATCTTTGACAATGTACGGATTGAACTACCTGAAAGTTTTTATTGTCGATGTTAATATGTCATAGACAAACGGACAGGCGTAGCATTCACCTAAGGCACTCTTTTGTTTAATTTATAAAGACTTAAAAATCGTATAATCCTCTACCGGGTAAACGCCACTCCGACGCCGGTTGATTTTTTGTGCCGCTATTATTTCTAAATTCTATGGCACTTCATTAAATATTTTTCAACGTCGCAATGAGCCTAATTTCCACAGGTCTTTTATAACCCAATTTAAAAATTCGTACACCCATATTTGCACCATACCAATTATCTCAGTGTTAGTGCAGATCCATTTCTCGAGACGGCAATGGCCCTCTCCAACACGTTGGTATAAAACTAGGAACACTAGAAGCAATGAGGAATGCGGTATTAAAAGTTATGTACGAGAAACGGCTCCTGAGAGTGTCAAGTGTTTTGGAATGAATGAGGATGGGGTCCAGTGACAATAATGGAAAGTCAGGGTCAGTAAGAGAAAATTATTTCTTGAACAAATAAAAAATAACAAACATGGAGAGGCCAGCGATGCAAAATAATCACTTGCTAAAACGTAGTATTTTATTTTATTTTATATAATAGTCTTTTTTGGGTTTTAGAGGAAGCTGTGACTTCTACGAAACGAACAAATCCAGATTACACGTTGTCGAAATCGAGAAGGCAGCAGTTTGGGTAATGTAGACTTAAAATGTAAAATTCTTGTGTTGTTCAATTCGGTGTTTATTCATGAGATAAACCAGAAGATTCCAAAGTTACCGCGATAACTGTAGGACTACAGAAGAAATGGTAAGTAGCTATTCTATTACAACCTTCATGTTGTTTAGGGGACGTAGTATAACAAAATGAAAGAGAAATTATTCTTACCAGACTAAGCACAGCTCATAGTTACCAGTGTACTTCCGTTTATTACCTATAAAACGAAAAATAAACGAATTCAGTGTTATCGTAGACGGGCTTAGGGTGATTTGAATGTAGTGCTTCGATATGATTAGCTTGTGAGTAATTGCAGTAGAAGAATATAGCTGTATTGCAGTCGGGCTTGTTTTCTGTTAGGCGGATTACGGCTTACTGTCTAGAGGTCGTCCTAACAATAATAAAAAAGAGTTCGAAGAAAGAGAAATTCCCAAATTTAGGTTATAGCTTACAGTTGTCTTATTAAAAGTCATATCTCATTAATAAGAAGTATTTGTATTCACAATCAACAATTTACAAATATGTTTAATTATTCATGTAGAAGTTGCCATGTTTCGGCTTCAAACATCACCGAATGCCAATTTTAGTCTTTCTACATACAAAAACTACGGAAAGGTCATACGCTTATATAAATATAAATATATTTATATATATGAATAAATTTCTATTTATACATGAATATATGATTTAATGACATCATTGATACGAATAGGATTGAACTTGGAAAAATATTTTCTCTAACTATTCGCTTTGTGTATGGAAGCTGAAAGAAAGACGTATAAATAGAAGTTAGTTTTGAATAACGTTTACGGGAATGTTTAATGTTAAGGGAGCAATTTAACTCTTAAACACTCAAACTTGCAACCCGATATCTACGAAGTAAACAATCCACGAAATTAGAGTTACACTGTGAATAAATGGACTCTGAGAAATCTAGAATAATTGTTTTTTTTTTTTTGCACTGTACAGTGCCAGGTATGAATTTTGCTATCTCACAGGAAATTATTAAAGTGAGGGAACATTTATACTGACTGTCGTTTTCCTCATTTCTGTGTGTTGATATCCATAGGCCTAATCATATTGCTTCTGCAAACATGGCTTGAGTCTTTTGTAATACCAAAGCGTACGGAATCGAAAGCCTCATCTCTTATTTCCCGAGAGGTGCAATGACTCCAGTTACAAGCAAAGGGCTTTCTTTCTTTCTTTGATAAATGTGAGGTCAAACAGTGACCTCCACGGAGATGATACGGTTAAAAATTAACCGTAAAACTGGCGTCATCATTGGAGTAAGTTATGTGTGGTGCAAAACGAGATTCCTCGAGGCAAATAGTTTGGGTGAAGCTGTTTAAACATGGCGCCACTAGGGCGTATGGAGGAAGTGCAGTTGAAGATTTACGCATTCTTAAGTTCTGTAGTAGGTGGAGTTTCGTTGTCAGTTTTAACTCTCTTTCAGTGTTTTTACCTTTCCCTGGCAGCGATTAGAAAGGCAGATTGGACATCCTGTCCACAGGTTTAATCAAAGTCTGTCGCTCATCGTGAATCCAATCACATTACTGATTGAGTTATGCCAAATGTTCTTGAGGCATAACTATAACCTGACGTGGTCAAACCGAATCTAACCTTAACTAAAAAATAAAAAATTGTGGTTGCACGTCTAAACAATTCAGGAATTTAAAAGTCCTTTTAAAGAAACATTTGGGCCCTTTAGATAGAAACCTCTGTTTTGACAATGTAATACTGAACGTAGCGGAAATGTATTAATAACCTGCAAATACGAAACCCCTATCTCAATGTATGAATTGTCTTTAATCACGCGGTCGATGGGTTTGGAGACCCCAACTCTGTATTTCAGTGCTAAGGCGCAATTGTATATTTGGTCTCCCCAGCTACAGAGATTTCTGCGTCGTATAAATGACGTTTACTAGATCAGGATGTCGGGGCGGCTAGTCACGTGACAACAATATTGACAAAAGGAGACATACATGCCTTGATAGGAAACTTATGTCGGCTTTTGAGGGATCTCTCCCCGTGTGCGTCTTAGACAGCCAACGGTCATCTTTCTGTTTCTACTGGATACTTTTTGAAAGAAAATGGTTGCTTTTTATGTCCATGTAATTCATTTTTTTTTTTGACATTAATGACTCGTTCTCTTGGCGAAGACGGTTAGGTTATGACAACTTCCGCTTAAAGCTCGTCTAAGAAGTGGCAGGTGCGAGCGAGTATTTTGCAGGGCTAAATCAGTTCTCGACACGCTAAAAAGCCGTGGAGGAACAAAGACAGGAAACATAGGACAGAACTTCTAGGCTCGTGCCATTGTTCCTCCATATATACTGGTCTCGTGTCGACATGCTTCGAAACAAATGACTAGCAGAGCGCGAGAAGTTGCCTCTCTCTCTCATCTTGATACGAATCTCTTCATCTCTCTTGTTTCCATAATCAACCTCCCTCCTTCCTGATGTTTGTTAGTTTGCTGCTGCTGGATCTAACGAGGCTCGAGTCGCTCCTGCTAGACGTATTGAAACTGTTTCTTCTTGTTTTAATACGGTTCCGTTCCGCAGTTGTGATTATCTTGCCGCTGCAGTGGCGGACTGGCATGTCAGACCCCCTGTCTTCCGTCCAAATATGAACGGTGTTAACATATAACTAATAAAAAAAAGAATTAGAGAATTTTATTTCAAAGTTTATTATACTGGTTCTAGTTAAAAAAATTTTCTTTGAAGGAAGTAAGTTTTTTTTATTTCCAGAAATTGCTCTAAATTATTTATATTAGAGTTATTTTTATTTGTGTTTTATCATTTTTTAAGAATAAAATTTTAACACACCCTACAAAATTATTTTTTACAGCTACTGGCCTCCCTCTCTTGAACTCCATACTTGTGGTTATAGCTTGCATATCGGCGTGCAAAATATAATCGTTACTTGGGGTTAATTAAATATTAATTAATTACTGTATTTACAATTAATACATTATCACACCATTACTTATCGCGCTCCATAAAGCAGTAAATAATCCTCTTAGATGATAAACACCAGGTTATGGGTGAAAATTAAATTACAGAATTTAGCCGAAAGTTTACAAGCAAAGGGATAAGGTACTACAGAATAGCGGACTGTCCGTTAGTTGCAGACATTTCTGTAAATAAGATAATAGGATTAGTAATACTCGTGAAAGAAGAGGAAGATGAACTGATCTAACTAACTGACCGAATGACTGCCTAAGTGACTTGTTGACTGGCTGGCTGAATGATCGAAATTCCTACCTATCAACTTACCAACCAACCGAAAAATCGATCAGTCAGTCAATCAATCAATCAAGCCAACGACCGACAGACCGAAAGCAAACGTACATTTAGTGAAGAAACCAAACAACAAACAAGCTGACCAAATAACAAAACAAACAATTAACCATACAAGTAAGCAATCGGCCATCCAATCATTCATCCGAGCAACCAACGTAGCAACACATCAACCATCCAGTAAATGAAAAAAAAAAAACGAACTAAAAATTCTGCCGCTCTACCTTCCTGCGCACCTACCTAACTACCTGACTACCTACCTTTCTACCATTTGCCTTCCTACGTAATACCCTTCTGCTAGTAAGAAGGCTGGTGGTATAGCATATTCGGTGGACATAATACAAAATTATCGATTTGGACGGGTTTAGTTTTCGTGATTTTCCAGTCTAGTACCACCAGAGCTGAAGTAGACCAAGACCGATTCTCTCCAAGTATAACTTGCTTGCTATTCCTGACTTTATTCCACATACCTCAGATGTTATGTACCACCTTCAACTGAACAGGTGTTTCACACGTAGAGTAGCCTAAGAATCATCTCACCACACGTCAGTTTCGCACAAAACAAACCTGTCGCCTACGTGCACAAACAAGAAGGTCCGTTTCAAATATCAGACGTCTTTGTTTAGTTGGTTAATACCGAACAAAGACTTTCATAAACAAACAACAAACTAAACTATCTCTTTCTCTGGCCGGATAATTATTGATAACTTGATAAGCAATCAGAATTACCATTTATAAATCTGAAAGTTCGTTATTGTTCCTGTAAAATCCGGCCACTTCAAACTACCCAGTATACATTTTCTCCAGAATGTCTGATTGTATTACACTCCACTCCCTTTGTTTAGTACCGATTCCATCGACCTTCGTGGTACAGTTGGTAACATTCCTCTGCATTTTTTACATTTGGAGGTATCCTGATACAGAATTTTAGTATTTTTCTAAGTATCTCCATATAAAACCCCTGAAAATACCTCAAATTAGTCCTGACAACCTCAACTTACTAACTTATTTGTCATATACTAATTAACCTTCCATTCGAAAATAAACAGGGTCTAGCCTGGGTTATTATAGCGTTGTTAAACAAACATAAGCGGTGTCCAGTGCGTCCCTGTGACCCTGTGGGTCTTCATCAGTCCCTGAGCTAGGTCTAGTTAGCGACCCGTGGTTCCCGAAGCTATGTTATTGTACGGTAAGCCACCGAGCCGTGCCGAAGCAACAGTGTTCAGTATACGAACGTCAGCAGACACCTGCTGTCCTTTCCCTTTGTAAGGGTATTGCCCGTTTCATATTTGAGTTACCATCAAACTTGCAACTTATACGTTGTTTGCACGAAACGTTTAAAATGTGGCCATGAAGAGAAGGTCCTGCCTATTGGCACAGCGTGATTCTTTCTGACAGTACTTTGTAAATTTCAGTGGAAATTACTTGTGCTTAATTATGTGTGATCTTTAGCGTAGTTTGTGGCACCTACTGTATTACAGGAAATTCTTGTAAAGTTTCATAATTATTCTAAATGATCTTTATCATAAAAATTATCACATGACATAAAATATACTTACCTTGATGATCTGCAACTTATATTCGAAACCTCGTAGGACACACATTAATAGTATTCAGTCTATTTAGACCTATTAAAAATACTACAAAACGGAATGCTTCTATCATCTGTAGGATGTTCCTCAACTATATTACTCTTTTGGTTCACGTTTGAACAGCATATCTGGAAAGCTGCAAGGGCTTAACTTGCCAAAGTATTCTTTCCAGTGTATAGTGTACTGTTTTAGAAAATCGTTTAGTTGTGGAATTTGTGCGATATGGCTGAAGGATCTAAAACTCCGTGCAGTATATGAACTACATGTCGAAATTTTATTTCAGCCCCTGATATTGGGGAGTTTCCATCCCCCTTCGTGTGAAGTCATGCTTCCATCTCTCTCCATTTTACGAATCATCTCTTTGCACTTCACCCTCTTCTCAGAAGACACAATGGACGATAGTTTTTCAAAGTGTAAAAACCACATCCTATGTGTACGAGAATTGACATCTCAGTTTCCAAAAGCCGCAAAAACGGTGGCAGGAATCCGAACATTACTGTACCGTTCGTATTACTGTAATTTTTGTTTAATTTCGTGATTTCCTTTCCGGAAACTCAGATGACATTTATATAGAAAGAATTGTAAGATACAGAATTTTATCTTATTGCAGGTTTCTATCGATCTTGTGCACTTTGTTTGTGTCTGTAATTGATCAACTCCGAGAACTATGATTTATACAGAACAGATTTTGAAAACATTTTCACAACACTTGAGAAACTAGAAAATGGTCCCTTCCAATAAAGCTTTTAATGCGTGAGCGTACGAGAAGAATTCCGGAGAGAAATTTACTAGAGTCAAAAAAACCGTAATTCTTATAACTAAGCGCTCTGGTCACTGTAATAAATTCTAATTATCATCAGCTTTATTTACGGCTATTTCATTATAGTTACATAAATGAAACAAAACTTTTTTCTACTGTATACATTATTGTAGCTATTCTGTTGTTACAATGTACAGTACATGTTATGTTATTTCCCATGATAAAGGCTTTGTACTTATTACTATTATTAATTATTATTGTTGTTATTATTATACCTTACCTTTACAAATAATTACACCTGCAAAAATTAGGATTCTAGCGAAAGGCATATTTTTAGATATGCAGTATCCTACACTAAGCGACTTTACAGTAGACCTAAATTCGCAGCATCGATATCTCCTTACACTCGACGTTAAGGAATTAAAGTATGGCGCAGCATTCTGCGACACGCCATTCGTATTGCGCTTAACACACGCGCACGCAATCGCGCACTCCCACACGCTCACATTTATCTCTTAACAGGGTTCTATCAGCCAATAAATTTAGTTAGAAAATGAACAGAGTATCCGTCCAAATCTAATTTATGGAAAGAGGGGAAGTGTGGGAAAGACTGGAACCCGGGCGAGACGGTAGGCTTCTTCTGTAGTTCTGTCACCGACACACGTTGCATGGCTCCAGATTTGACTGCCATGAGAGGATCAAGTCAACACCAAAACGAATTTCCGGTCCCAACCTCGCCTGAATGTTCAGTAGTGCATGCAGTTAATTGGTTTTCTCTGTATTTATAAGATTTCCCTGAATCAACCCTGATTCTACACTCCAGTTTGTTTTCTGCTGTAATCGTTCGAATAAAATAAATGTGTTTTGTTAATTTTCTCAGAAAACTTTATAAGGGTGTAATGAGAATTTCTTGTGACCTCTTAGTCTGTTTTTACTTCTTGAGAAAATTAGACGCAGTGTTATCATGTCTGTGTGTATGTGTGTTTGTGTGTGTCCCTCCGATAACTTTGGAGCCCATTGGTGGTTTTCATGATATTTATTACGCACATCATGCCGTTGAAGGCTATCTTACCTCCACAGTTGTGAATTCTTTATCTTCTTTATTTCTAACGTGAATCCGGAAAATTGTGTGGCAGGAGCAACACTACTGTCACGTAATATCTAAGGTGATTAGAAATACATTCAGAATTGCAGTCGTTGTTAAGGTCCTGTTTCGTAGAAGGCAAAATAAGAACAGGAAGGTTATACAAAAAATACATTTAGCTTTCAGTTTCACAACTGTAACTGATTAACCATTACAACTAGATTTGTGACATTTATTATTGAGGCAGATTATAAAAAAGTCCATATTGTCTTTGTGAAGAAACATACATGTAAGAAATAACACACATAACCACAAAACGATTTTCTGCGATTGATATTTACCATATATATGTTCAGATAACTTTGTGTTAATTATACTTATACAAAGGTAATTAAAGTTCAGAGTCAGTAAATTATTTCATCTTTCAAAGTTCCTAGGAAGATATAAGTCCTTAAAAATTACTGCTGGCAGATACCTTCAGAGTACCTTGTTTAGCATTTATGTCGTTGAGTCGTTCTGCGAAATTTTGCAACACGGCTGTAGGTCTCGGACATTACGTCACTCATACTTATTTATTGATTATGTATACAAAATTCAATAAACACCATTATAACTAACTTGAAATAAATCTGGGTAAAAGTGTTTCTACGTGTAAAAATAACAAAATATTCAAATATAAAATCCATTAAATTTGAATTTAATTTCAATTAAAAATGCAGTCTACATGTTTCGACTAGTTGCGTGTGCCACTTTCAGCAGTGTATCTCATTATGAAGAGAAATTAGTTAAATCTCAATGTAGACATCAGACGACGTCATGACACATTATAGAGTGGGGCTTAAGCAAGGCAATTCTCAGTCTTATTTCACATAACAAAGGGACCTGTTACAAGAAAAAGAAAAATTATGCAATATCATATAAGGATTTGAGATAAATATTTCTTTTATATAGGCTATAAAAATTTAGTACGATATTTGTAACATCTGGAAAGTTTGAACTGTGACTGGAAAAGAAAGGGAAAATTATTTGGACCGATCATGTAAGAAATGAACAAGTGTTACATAGAGTCAAGTAGAACAGGAGTATTCGAGGTAAAGTAAACAGGCGAAATGCTAAATGGAGTGGTCACACCTTACGTAGGAGCTAGCACGTTATTGAATAAAGTTTAGAGGGAAGAATGGGAGCGACAGAAAGATGTGGAGGAAGACGTAAGCAGCTACTGGACGGCCTTAAGGAAACGAGAGAAATCTGAAAATTGATAGAGAAAACACTAGATCGAACTCTGTGGAGAATTCGCTTTGTAAGGGGCTGTGGAATTTGTAAGGGGTTGTGGAATTTGTAAGGGACTGTGGAATTTGTAAGGGGTTGTGGAATTGTAAGGGCTGTGGAATTGTAAGGGGCTGTGGAATTTGTAAGGGGCTGTGGAATTTGTAAGGGGTTGTGGAATTGTAAGGGGCTGTGGAATTTGTAAGGGGCTGTGGAATTTGTAAGGGACTGTGGAATTTGTAAGGGGTTGTGGAATTGTAAGGGACTGTGGAATTTGTAAGGGACTGTGGAATTTGTAAGGGGCTGTGGAATTGTAAGGGGCTGTGGAATTTGTAAGCAGACATGGCTTATATAATTCGTAAGTACACACCGCTTGTATAATGTGTAAGAACACGTCACTTCTATAATTGGTAAGTATATATTATTTGTATAATTTTTATTTACACACTACTTGTGTTATTTGTAATGATTATTACATTTATTGTATAAAAATTTTATTTGAACTTGAAGAGCATAATCTGTGTGTAGAGATGAAATTTACCATTAATATGGAAGATGTACGTTGCAGACATGAAGGATGTAATGATTTAAATTACAATTACGTTCAGTCTTAAGAAATGAGATACTGACATATAATTAGTAAATAGGGTTGTGATATAGTCAGATATTAAGATGTTTATTTGCACTTTCTGTGAGCGAATTCCGTAGCACAGTCTTCACTCATCACTAGATATTCACTGAGCTAAACTGGAATTTTTTTTTCCTCATGAAGCCCTGTTGTACTGCCACTTTTGTGTGTAATCTGTTGAATTAGGCTGAATTTGAATATTATTTCCTACCTGCGACTTGGGCTACCAAGCTGTACCTTCCTGTGACGTTTGATGACAAATATTTTGGATACACAATCTCTCTCTCTCTCACACGTACACACACACACACACACACACACACACACACAATTACATCCATGCGTACTTCGTGTCTTGCCAGTATCAAAGTTACAGATTTATCTCCATCTTACTTCCAGTAATATGGGAGTAGTAAAATTATGAATCTTCCTGCCGTGTGGTATTTGACACTTGTATTTTATTTTGTCCTTCTTAGGCCCAAATATTTTTCTTGGCCGTATCCATTCAATACAGTTTATGTGCATGATGGGTCAAATCTTAGACTCATATGACACAGAGTTACCATATAAGTAGAAAAAATACTTCTACTTCATACAGGTTTATCAGTAGTTTCAGTAAAGTTAAACCTATTTTTATTATATTAAATGTACTGGATCAGAAAAAAATAAGACATTGTTTATTTACTAAACAGGATTCTAGAGATTAATTAAAATTCTTCATAAGGGCATTAATAAATATGCTATTTAATCAATAGACCATTCGTTGTTATAAGTAGGAAACGTGTAAACACCAAGCGAACTCGCAGAGCAATTTTGCCGAAACTGCAACAATTTTACACTGTAGGACCCTGGGGAATTTTCCGGCTCAAATTTCTATTGTGACTTTACCTTTGTAATTGACGACTGCCGTAGCTTTACTCCGACAATTCAGAACCGTGATAGGATATTTTCTTCAGTATGGATAAGACCGCTTTCCTCAATCTTATTTAGAATTTATTTTTCACGGTTATTCCGTATATTCCACGCTATATTATCTGTGTTGCTAATTATGTCGATAAACAACATATAAAGATACAAATAGTTTAAAAACACAGTAAACTATTTCATAATCATTTTGATGTTAAGGCACGAATCACAGACAAATGCAAATAGTCTTCACTCTTCACTGATTTCCTACAAAATCCGCCTCTGAAATACGCGCAATTTACAAATTTAATAGACACGCAAGAAAACTGTAGGAAAACTCCCACTGATTACCATACTGTACTAATGCAATATCCGGCCTAATTTGCCAAGCTTCGTCGCCCCTTCCAATTGCTTAGCCATTGATGGCACAAGAATTTTTAAAGCTAGCGGCGAAAATGACAGCCAATTTTGTTGTTATGTTGTGAGGACACGTGCGTTAGTCACCGACTGGCGGTAGATATTGCACGTGGACAAACATTTAGTTATTTTCCGATGCTGTATCGACAACTAAAATAAAGTATCTTGATGAGCAGCGAACACTGGCACTACCGATGTTGTGACAAAGCTCTGTCGAACGATTGGTTCTTTATTTGTTTGTATCATTACACTACATCAAATGCTCACGTCATGTAGCGTGTTTAGAAATAAATGACTCCTTCTTGAACAGAATTTTTTATATATTAATTTACAGTTATGTAACAATCGAAGTGATAAATAAACAGATAAATATGTCGTTAATTGCTGAGGGTAAAAATATGAGGGAACTAAAATTTTCCTCAAAATTTTCACTCCACACCAAATATTGTTAGAGTGATAACAAGACCTTAAGAAGGAGAAGTATGTGATATGTTTGCGAGAAAGATAAATTAAAGAAGATTTCCGGTCGCAAAGATCCACTGAAGAAACCACTTGAAGGAAAGAAATTAGGGGGACTTAAACATAATTATTTTTTTATGTTTTTACGTCACTATTAATATCTTCTTAATTAAGTTTTAACGATGTTTTTAACCCTGCTAGTATATTTTTAATATTAACATTTCTATTGTAACATTCATTGTTATGTGGGATTCAACAGAACAAACACAACAAACGTGGTTCAAGAATAAAAGACCAACTTGATGTCACTTGCTATTTTATTTCACTTCTTATGTGCTCAACATGTTTCGGACATTAATATATCCATCATCAGGAGCTTACGACTGTGCTGTTGAATTACCACATTGGTCGTATTATTCTTGGTTCGATGTGTGTTGGAGTTTCGGTGTGGTTGGGTTGGAGTGGTATCCGTGTTGCAGGCTGAAGCCTGCAACACGGATACCACTCCAATCCAACTCCTGATGATGGATATATTAATGTCCGAAACATGTTGAGCACATAAGAAGTGAAATAAAATAGCAAGTGACATCAAGTTGGTCTTTTATTCTTCAACCATCACAATGATGCACGGTCCAATA
>Ga0123355_10002791_pt1 | contig 24777 bp, 20 predicted proteins | sample TergutEmb28metaG_3_FD_89872 | JGI IMG/M metagenome (GOLD analysis project Ga0123355, IMG submission 89872) | Embiratermes neotenicus P1 segment gut microbial communities from Petit-Saut dam, French Guiana - Emb289 P1 | ecosystem: Host-associated > Arthropoda: Insects > Digestive system > Gut ...
AAGGACTTGAACCTCCGACATCCTGCTTGTAAGGCAGGCGCTCTCCCAACTGAGCTATGCGCCCATGCGCTACGAAAGAGTGATATTCCCTTGCGGCAGAAGTGAGGATATCATAGGGGCTTACGGTTTGTCAATATCAATTTCGCAGATTTCGCGTTTGTGTTTATCGTAGTGCGCGGCTTACTGCTTCTTTCCAGCCGGCCATTAGGTTTTTGCGTGTTGTGTTGTCTGCTTGAGGCGTAAATACACGGTCTACTGCCCGGTTTTCGCCGATTTCGTCGGTGCTTTGCCAGTAGCCTGTTGCTAGGCCCGCCAGGTAGGCGGCACCTAGGGCTGTGGTTTCTGTTACTTTGGGGCGTACGGTTTTTACGCCTAGCATGTCCGCTTGAAACTGCATTAAGAAGTTGTTGGCGCTTGCGCCGCCATCTACCTGTAGGGCGTCTAGGGGGATGTTTGCGTCGGCCATTGCCTCCACTATGTCTAGGGTTTGGTAGGCCATGGATTCTAGGGCGGCACGGACTATTTGGGGGCGGCCGCTGCCTCGGGTTAGGCCAACTATTGTGCCTCTTGCGTAGGCGTCCCAGTAGGGCGCGCCTAGGCCTACAAAGGCCGGGACTAGGTATACGCCGCTTGTGTCTTTGATGGAGCTTGCAATTGCCTCGGTTTCGGCGGCGGTTTTTATTATGCTTAGTTCGTCTCTTAGCCACTGGATTACGGCACCCCCTATGAATACGCTGCCTTCAAGGGCGTATTGGATTTTGCCGTTGTATGATGCCGCCATGGTTGTTATTAGGCCGTGTTTTGATTCTACTGGGGTGCTGCCGGTGTTCATTAGTAAAAAGCAGCCGGTGCCATAGGTGTTTTTTGCTTGGCCTGGGCTAAAACAGGCTTGGCCAAAGAGTGCTGCGTGTTGGTCGCCTGCAATGCCTGCTATTGGGATATTGCCGCCAAAGGCGTCTGTATGGCCTACTAGAGATGAGGATTCTACTACTTTTGGCAGCATACATAATGGGATTTCTAGTTTTTGTAGTAAATCTGTGTCCCACTGGCAGGTATGGATGTTGTATAGCATTGTGCGGGAGGCGTTGGTGTGGTCTGTTACATGGGTTTTGCCTTTTGTTAGTGTCCATACAAGCCATGTGTCTACCGTGCCAAAGAGCAGGTCGCCATTTTGGGCTTTTTCTTTTGCGCCTTGGATGTTTTTTAGTAGCCAGCTTACTTTGGTTGCGGAGAAATATGCGTCTAGTTTTAGGCCGGTTTTGGCTTTTATGCTTGATTCGAAGGTTATGGGTTTTGTGGCGTCCGAAGGGGGGAGGGTCATTTTGGGACTGTCTATTTTTGGATTGTTTGTTTTTGGGCTTGCTATTTCGTAGGTGCGCAACTCGTCGCACATTGTGGCGGTGCGGCGACATTGCCATACTATTGCGTTGTGAATTGGCTTGCCTGTCAAACGATCCCAGACAATTGTTGTTTCTCGTTGGTTGGTTATGCCTATTGCGGCGATGTCTGATGATGTAAGGCCTGCGGAAATTAGTGCCTCGTGGCCGACCAGTGCTTGGGATTGATAGATTTCGTCGGGGTCGTGCTCTACCCAGCCGGGCTTTGGGTAGATTTGGGTAAATTCTTTTTGTGCCGCGCTTATTATTTCGCCTTTTTTGTTGAAGATAATGCAGCGGGAGCTTGTTGTGCCTTGATCTAGTGCCATGATGTATTTAGCCGGCATGGTTGGCCTCCTCTTTTGTAGGATTTGGATTGCTATATCTGTCGCTTATATGCAGCAGCGCAACGGTTTCAACTTTCCCGGTCATTGGGAAAAGGTCTACTGGCTGGGCGGCTTTTAGTGTGTAGCCGCCAGTGGTTAGTCGCTTTATGTCCCTTGCTAGGGTGGCTGGGTCGCAGGAGATGTAGACTATGGTTTTTATACGGGCGGTGATTAGAGCGTCAAGTAGAGGGGTTTCGCAGCCTTTGCGCGGTGGGTCTAGGAATACTACGTCGGGTATTGTTCCGTTGTTGTGCTGCGTCATGGGATTTTCTTTGGATATATCTGCGGGGGCTTCATTGGAAGTTATATTGGAAGCTACATTGGAAACTTCATTGGAAACTTCATTGGAGGCTTCAGTGGAAACTTCTTTGCCTTGTGCCAGCAGCTTTGGGATTATCTCTTCGGCGGCACCGCAGATAAACCGGGCGTTTGTAATGTTGTTTAGTTTGGCGTTTTTTTCTGCGTCTTGTATTGCCTCAGCTACTATATCGACGCCGATAACTTCTTTTGACTTTGACGCTGCTTGTAGCAGGACGCCGCCAACGCCCACATGGGCATCCATTACGGTTTCGGTGCCGGTAAGCCCGGCCATTTCTACGGCTATATCGTACAAGACTTTGGTTTGCGTTGGGTTAACTTGAAAAAATGACGGTGGAGATAGCTGGTACCATATTTCGCCGATTTGCTCGCGGATAAAGCCATTGCCTGTGACTACTCGGAAGGTTTCGCCCATGATTGTATTGGTTTTTTCGCGGTTTGGGTTAATTACTATTGTTGTTGCGCCTGCGGCGGTTAAGGCCTTGACAAGGGTTGATTCCTGGGGAATGCCATTGCCGTTTACAACCAGTATGACCATTACTTCTTTTGTGGCGATGCTGGTTCTTACTATTATATAGCGCACTATGCCTTTGTGAGTTGTTTCGTCGTAGGCGGGGATATTGTACTGGCGCATATGATGACGCAAAGCCTCTAGCATTGGCATGTGGGCCGGATGCTGTATTAGGCAATTGGTTATGGGAATTATCCGGTGGCTGCGGGGTGCGTACATTCCGATTTCAAAGCCAGTAGCCTCGGCTTTGTTTTCCTTTAAGAGTAGGGTCTTTTTTACACCGTCAACCGACTTATCGCCATCGACAGACTTGTCCCCGACGGCAGGCACTACCGGGAAAACGGCCTTATTGCGATATGGCTGGGGTACGTCCATTCCGATGACATCTGCAACCGGGGCGTTTTCTATGCCGCCAATCCGGGTAAGGGCATCTTTTACGATATCCTTTTTAAAGCCAAGCTGGGCGTTGTAATCGCAGTCTTGCCACTGGCAGCCGCCGCATTTGTCTGAAACGGGGCAGGGGCTTTGGATGCGATGGGGCGAAGGGTGCAAGATTTTCAATATTTTGCTATAGCCATAGCGAGGCTTGACCTTTATCACCTGTACTGTAAGCTTGTCGCCGGGAAGCGTGCCTTCGGTAAATAGTACAAAGTCCTGCGTCGAGGCTTGTGGTGTTGAGTTTTTTGCGAGGGGTAAATTGTTTTGTGCTGGTTTTTTGCCTTGTGTAGATTTCTTGCCCTGGGTCTTTGCATGTTGTAGCGCGACCCGTGACACCCCAAAGCCCTTGGCGGTCACGCTTTGGACATCAATTGTTAGCACTGTGTTTTTCTTTAGCATCACTAAACCTCAAATCACTGAAATAGTCGGAAAACCTTGAAATACCGGCAACAATATGGCCTAATGGATCGCATTTGACAAAGTTGTCAAAATTGGTGACAAAAGGATTGTCAAAAGTATCCATGCCGGGCCTTAATGCTTTTGTCATTTGGAGAAAAACCCCAAAATATGCGGGTTGTGGGCCTCTGAGTCTTAGGCGCGTGACCGTTTTCGGTAGAAATTACTATATAGGCGTTTCGATTTGAAATGGGCTGAGGACGAGCCAAAACGCGCGGCAGTAGGCGCGTTCGCCGACAGACGAAGCCCAATTTCAAACGAAATCGCTATACTACGAAAAGTCAGACCTTCTTAGATACCTATTTAAAGGCCGGTTATACCCAGTCCACTGTCCCGGTGTTTTGTCCGCGTCAAAGGCCTCTTCGAAGATTTTAAGCTTTGCGTCCATATTGTCGGCATAGTGCAGCAAGATGGCCTCTGTTGTTGCGGGAAGCTTTGGCGAGCCGTATTCGTATTCCCCGTGGTGGGCAATAATCGAGTGTTTTATCATGCTGGCCATCTCGTGGGAAAAGCCGGGTATCTTTGCCGCTTCTAGGGTTACCATTTCTGAGCCTATTACTATGTGACCTAGCATCTGGCCGTCGTCTGTGTAGTCGTTTATTGGCATTTCAGAAAGTTCGTAGATTTTGCCTATATCGTGCAAAAGTGCGCTTGCCATTAGTACATCCCGGTTGATGTGTTTGTAGCGGCCGCTCATAAAATCGCAAATTTCCGCAACGGAAAGGGTATGCTCTATAAGCCCGCCCATGTATGCGTGGTGCATATGTTTTGCGGCACTGCGGGTCTTAAATGCCTGGGCTTGCTCTTTGTTGTTTACTAAGATATTTTCTAGCATTTGGCGGATATGGGGGTGGGTTATGGATTTGATTATATCCAATACCTTTTGGTATAGCACGTCGATATCCTTGTCTGTCATTGGGATATAGTTGCCGGGTACATACTCGCCTTCCCGGCTTTTGCGCAGCTTATTGACTTTTAGCTGCAATTCGTTTTGGAAGGTGACTATGTTACCGTCGATTTTAATCATTTCGCCTTCTTCAAAGCTTTGGATATCTTTGTGCATTTCCCATACTTTGGCCTCTATTGTGCCGGTTTTGTCTATTAGTTTAAGGGAAAGATATGTCTTGCCGCTGCGGGTTTTTAGACTTTGTTTTTGTTTGCATAGATAATGTTCGATGATATGTTCATTTTCTTGCAGGTCTTCGATATAGCGCATGGTTTTTTATGCCTCCTTTGTTGGTCTTTGTTATGTCATAGGTTTTTGCATAGAAATGGTATTTCATTCTTACAAATCCATTACAATAACGCAATTACTATTATACACACATGTTTACCCCTCGTCAGCGTCTTGTAAAACCATACGTGATATTGTAATATCAACCCGGAAAATGAAAAGGAGACTATACAATGAACGAAGCTGAAAAACGCAGTAATTTTTTGGGGCTTGTTGTGTTATTTATTGCCTTCACCCTTTTGGGGATAATTTTAAGTTTTTTCTATGTAATATTCCAGACAAGTGTCCATGATATATGGGCGAATATTATTGCCGCCTTTGTCTTTGGTGTTGTGCTTGCCGTTATTGCGTGGATTACAAAGCGACTGATGAAAGTCGACAACGACTTTATGTCGGTTGTGGTGGTTTTACTTGGCCTTGCTATTATCCTATATCTGATGTGGTATATGTGGTTTAGCGTGATGTTCGCGTACTTGGACTATCGTGCGGGCATATTGGAGGCGCAGCGCGGAGTTTCGGATTTGGGTGCGGTTATTTCCGGAACACGGGGGTTAATGTCAGAAGGCGCGAGCTTTATTTATTTCTTGCAAGGTTTTAACCGCTATGTGGTAATGTATATCAATGAGACCGCGTTAAGCGGGGTTCTTCGCTGGGTTGTATGGGGTGGCGAGACGATTATAATTGTCATCTTCCCAATTATGGCTGCATATGCCTCGGCTGGGTTGTTTATTAAGGAGTTAAACTCTTGGGTAGACGAAAGGCTGATGAACTATGGATTTTCGGCTTTTGATGCCCACGAACTTGACCGTATTGCTACAGGTGATATTGACACAATAATTGATAAGCCACTTGAAGCCCGTAATGGGCCGATGAGTGCCGTTGCCGTCTGCTACTTGAAAAACGAACCTACAGATTTTATTGCTATTTATAAGGCCAGTTGGGACAATGAAGGTAATTTAAGTAAAGGCCGTCATACCATGACGGTGGAGCTTGGCGCGGATAAAATTGACGCGCTGGATATTGGGCTTCAAGCAAGGCATTATCCTTCGGCAAGGTCCCAGGCGCAGGCAAATGAGGTGTTAAGTGACGGGGGGCAGTACGGCTACGATGATGAAGCGCAGTATGACCAGGTTGCTGAGTGCGATGATGATGCGCAGTATGACCAAGAAAACGGCAATGAAAATCTAGATGGTCAAGAGACTGCGGCACCAAATGGTGACATTAATATGCCGACGCTTGATACATTTGAGTCTAGCCAGCCTGGTGAGTAATAGATTTTTTGGTGTATTTAAAATATTATAGACGACACAGAAACACAATGGGGTTTGAGGTTTGGTGCTGTATTCGTAGCTGCTTCGTGGCTATTTCATAGCTGCTTCAAACCCTGGCTACATATCACGGCTACTCCGTTCCTCGTAAGAAGTAGTAAGCCTTGCCGAAAAATGCTTGAAGCGTTGCATATTTTCGGCAAGGCTAACTGGCACCGGCAAGAAGGCCGGACGCCTGAAAGGCGGCTTTCGCGTAGCGAAAGTGCTGAAACTTCTAACTGCGGTAGGTCGTATAGGAGAACGGGCAATATGAGAGACCATAAAAAGCGTAATGCCGCAACTATCATGCATTTAATTGCGGTACGGGGCATACATATTCTGGTGCTGCTGATTGCCATAGCGGTACTTTCGCCATATGGCGTTTATGCACACGAGGTACCCCCAGCTTCCCACGAAGCACCTGATCTGACGATAAGACTTGCGCCAAGTCCAGGCAGCCTACCAGAGGGTGAAAGCAGCACAATAACCGGGCAGTTTGGCTTTAGAATCGAATACCTGCCAGCCCCCATTCCGCCGAGAGGATATATTTTTGTTGGCTGGTTTGTTAATGGCAACAAAATAGAAGCACCTGTTGCAGCAATAAGAAACACAACGCTTCTTGCGGCCTATGCCCCAATTGTTGACCCATATGAAATAGACAGATATGTAGTATTTTTTGACCCAGGGCTGGGCTTTCTGCCGCCGGGGGTATCTCCTGTAGCGTCACATGGATATGGAACCGCGATTACCAGACTACCCATCCCAACTTTGGAAGGCTATATCTTTGATGGATGGACATGGCACGAAGAGCCAATACTAGCCCCTTTTATAGTACGCGGCGAGATGGTGCTTGAGGCGGTGTGGGTGCCTGTATCACAACAGCTATTGTTTGTGCCGGGCTATCCACTGGATATACCACCATTCCATTTTGTAGCGGCTTTTAACCCATTCCCAGGCAGCTTTCAAGGGGATGAGACAGGCGTCCGCCTTGGCCGCAATAGTGTAACCGTAAGGGAAATGCCCAAAGACCCTATCCGCAATGGGGCAATTTTCGAAGGCTGGATGTTGCCAAATGGCAATATATTAGACGACCCGCATGTTATACGTGGTGATATTACGCTTACAGCAATATGGTATATACCCGAGGACGGTGTCCCGCATCCAAGCCCAAGTTCGCCAGTAGAGTCAAGGCAGAACCCACAAACCAGCCCACTTGCTGTAAGTTTTCTGGTTTTTGGCGCGGTAGCCGTTTTTGCCCTTGCAATTGTTTATATCTTGCATATGACAAGAAAGCAAAGTGCCGCCGAAGGTAAGTATCGCTCAGCGATTGCGCGTAGTGTGAGGGAGTCGCGGTTGGTGATACGCAACAAGTGATTAATGTATTAGCTGAGATTGGGGGGTATACTGGTGGAAAACAACAATAGCGTGCGAGAATATTACGAAAATAGTTTTAACGAAAATGAACGAGAAGGGCGAGAAACATTGGAGTTTTCTCGCTCAAAAAGCATTATTTCCCGCTACCTATCCGCGCCCAATATGAACATCGCAGATGTTGGTGGCGCAACAGGAGCATATTCGTATTGGCTTGCAAAAATGGGGCACCATGTCCATTTACTTGACCTAGCAAAGAATCACGTGGAAATAGCCATGCAAAAAGGCCAAGATACAGGGGTTACACTGGCTTCATATAAGTGTGCAGATGCCCGCGAACTGCCATATGAAAGCGAAAGCATGGATATGGTTTTACTAATGGGGGCACTATACCATTTTAGGGATAAAGAATCCCGCCTAAAGTGCCTAACAGAAGCGTCAAGGGTTCTAAAAAAAAGAGGCATACTAATTACCACTATTATGAACCGGTACAATTATCTGATTTCGTCATTAAAATACAAGCACTTGATAGAGGGTATGGGTATAGAGCCTATTGAAAAGGCATTGACAACAGGTATCATTGACAATACAGAGTATACACGCTTACCTTTATCATATGGGTACATACCCGGTGAGATTGTTTTGGACATGAATGACGTTGGGTTTACAGATGTAAATTTAATAGCCGTAGAAGGCATAGCAAATGCGCTGGGCAATAACCAGCTTCCAGAAGACAAAAACGAAGCGGAACGTCTACTTAGATGCATTGAACTAGTCGAGTCAGCACCTGAATTGATGGGTGTTTCAAGGAATATTATTGCTGTTGGGAGAAAGTAGTGTGACACTGTCAGCGTTACATTACTGGTTGTTACCAAAATGACATTAAGCGTTACACGTGAATCTAATTTGTCATAGAGTTTACAGTGGCGATAACCGCGTAAGTAGGTTGGAGGCTGATAAGCGCGCATATCAGCCTCCAACCCGCTTCCGCCGCATACCACTTGTAAAGCTCTATGAAAGCATAGCTTCGCTGCGTAGCGATATAGTCCCAGCAGGCTTTATCTCTTTATCGCAATGCCCTGTAGGCCGCATAAACCGGGGTTTTTCTCCAAATGACAAAAGCATTCGCCCTTTGTATAGAAGCTGCGACAAACCAACTGTAATGCCGCTATAGCATTACATAACCAAGTACAATATGGTACCTGAATAGTGTACATGCAGGCTAAGCTTTTCATAGAGATTTACATGCGGTTATCGCCACTGTAAGCCCTATGTAAAGTAATAAAGTAAGCCCACCCACCAAAAGGGCCGGAAACCCAAGCCGCCACCACAAGACAACATCTAAAAGCGGATACAAGTTTTCGCCCTTTTTCGCGTCCATTTTATGTTATTTTTGCCATGCAAAATTTTTCAAAGATAATAATTGTCAATACTGCTCTATTGTGGGATAATCAAATAAGGCTCCGTCTTTGCCCATGCTGGTTGCGCACAATTTACTTGGTTATTATTGGCACCTATGGGCATACTTTAGGATGAACTTCCATCGCAGCTACTAACATCCCCAATATAGGAAAGCAGGCACAAATGTTTACACAAAACCTGGGAATAGATCTCGGTACCGCCAACACGCTGGTCTACGCAAAAGGCCAGGGTATTATTATAAACGAGCCATCGGTAGTGGCAATTAACACAACAACCAAGAAAGTAATGGCCGTTGGTGAAGAAGCCAAGCAAATGATTGGCCGCACACCCGGCAATATAGTAGCAATCCGCCCCCTAAAAGACGGCGTAATAGCAGATTTTGAAACCACCCGCGAGATGCTTAGGTACTTTATCCAAAAGGCTAGGGCAACCCGTTTTTTTAGCCGTAAGCCCAAAATCGTGATTTGCGTCCCAAGCGGCGTTACTGACGTTGAAATGCGTGCGGTATTTGAGGCAACATTTTCCACGGGTGTCCCCAAAAGTTCTGTTACTTTAATAGAAGAACCAATGGCCGCGGCAGTAGGTGCCGGCCTGCCTGTTCACGAGCCTATCGGCAGTATGATAGTAGATATCGGCGGCGGTACAAGCGAAGTTGCGGTGCTTTCTTTAAGCGGTATTGTAACAAGCCGCTCTCTTCGCACGGGCGGTGACGAGTTTGACAACTCTATAATCCAATATGTGCGGCGTGAGCATGGCCTTGCAATAGGCGACCGTACCGCCGAGGAAATAAAACTTTCACTTGGTTGCGCCTTCGAGCCAAGCGAGACAGTTTACCAGCCCGTTCGCGGACGTGACCTTGTATCTGGCCTTCCCCGCACTGTTGTGATGACAGAAGTTGAGGTAAGGCAAGCCCTTTCGGAGTCTCTTGGTAAAATCATAGACGCAATAAGATATACCCTGGAAAAAACCCCTCCCGAACTTGCAAGTGACGTTATGGAGGCGGGCATTGTACTTGCCGGCGGCGGCGCGCTACTTAAAGGAATAGATTCCCTTATCACCTACGAAACCGGCATTCCAATCCGCATTGCCGAAGCACCGCTAAAATGTGTGGTCGAAGGTACCGGTATTGTGCTTGAAAATGTAAAAACTTTGGGCAATGTACTAATAACCCCGGGTAAAATCAAGCTATAGTCAAATCAAGCTATAGTCAAACTGTAGCAAGCCCCATTAGGCTATACGACCCTTTGCCCCTTTTATTCCCTAAACACTATTTTCAACATCGAGGCGTATCATGGATTTTCTGCATAGACATAAACGGCTGTTTCTGGCCTTTGGTATAACTTTTTGTTTTGTTGCCATCATCGTAACCATCACCGGGGTCGCGCCCACCAGTTTTCTTGGGCGCGCTTTTGGCTATGTAGTGGTGCCCCTGCAACGGGGCGCGTCTTCCGCTACGTCTTGGGTTGGCGGCCGTTTTGCCGTACTAGCCCAAAGTGGGCAAATCCTTGCGGAAAACCATGCCCTCCGTGAAGAAAACGCCCGCCTAAGGGCGGAGAACGACCGGCTTGGGCGATTAGACGAAGAAAGTATACACCTCCACAATTTATTCAATATGCAACAACGATACCCACAGCTTCCCCTTGAAGGTGCCAGAATAGTAGGCCAAAACCCCAACAACTGGCAGACTAGTTTTATCATAGACAAGGGCACCAACGACGGGATACTGCCCCACATGGTGGTACTTGGGGAAGACGGGGGCGTCCTTGGCCGGATAGACCAAGTAGGCCCCAACCATGCACAGGTCATATCAATAAGAGATCACCGCTTTGCGGCAGGTGTACGCAACACCCGCACAGAAGACGTAGGGGTCGTTAGGGGCGATATGGAACTTGCTAACGACGGGCTGATGCGGATGGATTATATCTTGCAAGCCGCAAGCTTTATGCCCGGCGATGTAATAATAACATCGGCACATGGGGCGTTTTTCCCGCCGGGACTTACAATTGGCACAGTTATGAGTGTGCATCCTTCCCTTGAGGGCCTTACCCAGTACGCCATCATAGAGCCAACCGCAAGCTTGGACAGGGTGGATTTTGTGCTAATTGTAATGCAGCTATTTGTTGATGCCCCCGACGACGATGCTTTTAACGAGGAAAGCCCATGAGAATATCTGTCATGGCCGCCGTGATTTTGGTAAACTATATACTCCAAACCTCAGTATGGCCGGGGATTGCGATACTTGGTGTTATCCCAGAGACAGCCTTAGTTTTAATAGTAAGCTATGGGATATTGCGCGGAGAAATCGAAGGTGCAATTTTTGGTTTTTCGGCTGGGTTTTTGCAGGATATATTCTCCGGCGGGCCCCTTGGGATGTTCGCGCTTATTGGTTTTATTATCGGGTACGCATCCGGCAAGCCCTTTAGGGACTTTTTTAAGGATAACTACTTCCTGCCGTTTTTTATCGTACTTGCGGCTGTATTGGCGCAGCAGTTTGTTATATATGTATCGTCCTTTATGTTTCTTGGGTATTTAAACCTTTCGCTATTTGCCAGGACGATAATACTACCCACAACTATTTATACCATCGCGCTTTCGATACCGCTTTACAGCCTGCTTCACTTTATAAACTCACGGGTAGAGCGATGGGAGTCTGACAGAAGAAATTTGTTCGAGAAGGATATGGACGTGTAATAAGAAGGGAGGCACAGGATGACCGAATTTGCAAAAGAAATTTTCCAATATATCTACCGGTTTATCACCCACAGGATGTTGTGGTTATTTATCTTGACTGTGGCACTCTTCGGCTCTCTTTTAATACAATTATTTGAACTGCAAATTGTTATTGCCCATACCTTTATCACCCCACCACCTGAGGCGCATGTTGTCACCATCCCAACCCAAGCCCTTCGCGGTACAATTTATGACAGGCATGGCCGCCCACTTGCGCAAAACCGCCTGGTTTTTGTTATAAAAATGGACCCAAGCGTGCCGATTACAAACGAGGCACTATTCGAGTTGTCATTGCTTTTCGAGCGTAATGGCGAAGACTATGTAAACAGCTTTCCCATAAGCATAGACCCTTTCGAGTTTAACCCGGCAGTGGTCGCAAACCCGCGGCAAGAGTATCGCTGGAAAGACGACATGGCAATACCCAATCCCGCATACGCCACAGCGGAAGAAAGCTTCGAATTTTTGCGAAGTGCCGCAAGGATAGACTCAGAAAAAAGCGACGAAGACGCAAGCCGTATATTAAACTTTTGGTGCAAGCGGCGGCATGTTAGGGTAATTAATATCGACGACTACATGCCCATTCCCATACTAATTGCAGTAGATGTCTCCCAAGAAACCATTGCGGAAATAGCGGAAAACAGCACACTTTTCACAGGGATATTTGTTGAAATACAGGCCACAAGGGAATACCCGGCAGGCATTTATATGTCCCATATCTTAGGCTATGTGCGCCAAATCACCGCCGAAGACCTTGAAGCCAACCACCATCTAGGCTACACCCATACAGACCTCTTTGGCCGCCAAGGCCTGGAGCGCAGCATGGAGCCAAATCTAAGAGGCAGCCCCGGCCTGCAATCAATTGAAGTTAATCATAGGGGTGAAAGAACCGGCAATACCACAATCATTCAAGAATCCCAGCCCGGCGATAGAATCTTCCTTACAATTGACCTGGAGCTTCAAATTGAGGCGTACTACATGCTAAAACGCTACCTAACCCAGGTGCTTTTAAATCGCATGAACCTACGGGACCACCGTGAGCGTGCCCTTACCCCACAGGAAGTTTTTATATCTTTCGTAGGGGGATATAACCTGGATGTCCGCGCCGTACTTGCCGCGGAAGAAGGCCCCGCTATGACAATGCAGCGGTATATCCTGCAACGCTTCCCCACGGCAACTCCAACATCCCCTCGTGACGATATCACACATATAAACAATATAATCATTGAAGGGATGCGTTCAAGCCCGATACGCATTACCCCGGCCAAGATGCTACTCACATTAATAGGCACCGGCCAGATTACAGACCCGGACGGCTCTTTAGAGCAGCAGCTTCTCGCCCGCCCCAACACCGCCCGTGAGGTGCTAATCCAAAAAATCGAGGCCTGGGAGATTACCCCCCAGCAAGTGGGTCAAGACCCGTACTCCGCATCCATGGTAATTGTGGATGTGCCAACGGGTGCTGTGCTTGCCGCTGTGTCCTATCCTTCTTTTGACAATAACCGCCTGGTTAACACCATGGACGTTGCGTATTTTAATCATATTTATTTTATGGACCCCACTGACCCAGCCCTTCCCAGGGCTTTTAGGGAAAACCGTGCCCCAGGTTCCAACTTTAAGATGATAACCGCCGTTGCCGCCCTTGAAGGTGGCTCTATAACCCCGACAACGCGCATTATGGACAGGGTGACATTTACAAGAGCCGGGCATCCGCCCTTTAGGTGCTGGTCGCCACGAAGCCATGGTAATATTAACGTGGCGCAGGCTATTGCCGTAAGCTGTAACTATTTCTTTGCGGAGGTGTCATTTAATCTTGGCGCGGGCACTGATAATCGTATCCTTACAGGTATTGGCATATTAAACGAATACATGATGCACTTTGGCCTCCACGAAGGTAGCGGAGTTGAACTTCTAGAGGCTGCCGATATGCCTTCACGTTTCGCCGGCTATAGAATCGCATCACCGGAGTTTAAGGAGTTTCGCCTACTGCAAGAGGACTCAAGCACACCGGCGGGGAACTTGCGCTGGTTTGACGGTGATACAGTGCGTACGGCAATCGGCCAAGGTTTCAATGACTATACAACCGCACAAATGGCGCGGGCAATGAATGTTTTTGCAAATCGCGGCACTAACTATCCGCTACACATGGTCGCCCATATTGAAAATGTAAACGGGGATGTAATAATGCGTACCCAGCCCACGCCCATATGCCGCGGTCTGGAGTTTGAAGAGTCCACATGGGACGCGGTAACCGAAGGTATGCGCCTTGTAACAGAAGCGGGCGCGGGCGGTACGGCTGTTGGCCTTTTCGCGGGGCAAAATTTCCCGATACGTGTCGCGGGCAAGACCAGTACAACCCAGCAGGTTGCTACAAGGTTTAACCACTCTGCCTTTGGTGCTTTTGCGCCGCTGGATGATCCGCAAATTTCTATTTATGTAAACGTGCCCTTTGGCGCGACTCGGGCTTATACCCAAATATCGGCCCGGATAGCCAGGGATATGATAGGCGTAGCATTGGGCTTAGACCACGAGGCCGAGCAGCCCGCGCCGATTAACGCACTTAGGCCGTAAGCAGGAGGATTTCATGTCGAACCAATCACGTAAAGACATATTGCAAGAAAAGCAATGCGTAATACTCAAAGGTCGCCGGGACGGTATAAGCGTTTTGCTTGATGGCAGTGCCGAGTTTGATCTTATAAAGGATGTGCTGCGTAAGCGTGTAGCGGGCAGCCGCAGCTTCTTCGAAGGGGCGAAAACAGCCGTTACTTTTAAAGGGCGGCAGCTATCAGACTTTGAAGAGCAAACCCTACGGGATATTATCCAATTTGAGTCCACACTTGATGAAGAGATAGTGGATATTGCAGGCAAGGCCGGGCTTTTGCCAGCATCGCCTCCCGGTGAGAAGCCAATCCAAAGCGAGACATTTTTCTACCAGTGCAATGTCCGCAGCGGCCAGATAATACGGCAAAACGGCTCTGTTGTCGTAGTTGGGGATGTTAACCCTGGCGCGATTGTAAAGGCAACAGGCAATGTGATAGTCCTAGGCGCACTTAGAGGCCTTGCATGGGCAGGCGCGCCATCCGGTGATGACGAAGGGGGCGATAAAGATTGCTATGTTTCGGCCTTGGACTTTAAACCGACACAGATACGCATAGCGCGTGTTGTATCCTATATCGAAGACCAATCTGTAAGAAACCAATATAACACAGGCGCCTGGGCATATATACAAGGGCCACGGGTGTTTATAGCACCACTATAAACAAGAATTTTATTAATATAATTAAAGAGGGGATAAAATGAGCGAAGTTTATGTAATTACCTCCGGCAAGGGTGGGGTTGGCAAAACCACAACAACAGCCAATTTAGGTACAGGCCTTGCAAAACAGGGCAAGAAGGTCGTGCTTATAGACGCGGACATTGGGCTTAGAAACCTAGACGTTGTTATGGGGCTAGAAAGCAGGATAGTTTTCGACCTTGTGGATGTAGTAGAAGGCAACTGTAGGCTTAAGCAAGCCTTGATAAGGGACAAGAATTTCTCTAGCCTTTCGCTGCTTCCAACGGCGCAGACAAAGGATAAAACTGCCGTAAGCCCAGAGCAAATGCGCAAACTATGCGTTCAACTACGGGAGGAGTATGACTATATATTAATAGACTGCCCCGCCGGTATAGAGCAAGGCTTCCAAAACGCAATCGCAGGCGCAGACAAGGCGATAGTAGTAACAACCCCCGAGGTAAGCGCCATCCGGGACGCGGACAGAATCATTGGTATGCTTGAAGCAAGCGAGCTTCCGCCGCCGATGTTAATACTAAACCGCATAAAGCCGGCAATGGTAAAGCGCGGGGATATGATGACCCTTGAAGATGTGACAACTGTGCTTGCGATAGACGTGCTGGGCATTGTCCCCGACGACGAAAGCATAATAGTATCAACCAACCGGGGCGAACCCTGTGTACTGGACGAAAAATCGCTTGCGGGACAAGCCTTTAGAGACATAACTAAGCGGCTACTTGGCGAAACAGTGCCCCTTATGGACTTATACTCCGACCCAGGGATAATGAGCAAGATTAAGAGGTTTTTTAGGAAGTAGTGGATGATTTGGTACCAGCCGCTTTAAAAATAGCAACAGAAGGAGATAGTAAATGCTAGGTTTTGCTAGGAAACAACCTGCCCAGTCTTCAGCGGGAATTGCCCTTGGCAGGCTTCAGATGGTACTTGTGGCAGATCGGATGGCAGGCTCTGCCCAGATACTGGAATTGATGAAAAATGACATTATCGACGTGATTCGCAAATATATAGACATAGACGAAACAGACCTGGATATCCAAATCGTACACGGGGCAGGAAGTGCAAGCGATGCCCAAGAATCAAGACTTAGGGCTGATATACCCATCAAAAGTATAAAAAGGCTTAAGTAAATGACAAGAAAAGATGCCATACTTCAAGGGCTTAAGTCCTTTGATTACTTGCTGGCACTGACGGTTATAGCAGTCAGTGTCTTTGGCATTGTTATGATTTATACCTCCAGCAACCACGCGGGTATGCCACTGCGGGAGCAGGCTGCGTTTGGGCACCTGTGGCGGTTGCAACGGATGCATGTAATAAGCGGTACCGTTTTGATGATAATTATCGCCTGTATCGACTATCGGTTTATCACAAGGTTGTATTTTGTCATGTATATCGTGCTTATGGCAATGCTTATTGCCCTTGCGATAATGGGGCCTGATCCGACTACAAATACAGCACGTTGGCTTCCTATACCGATACCCGGCGGAGAAATTAGTATACAGCCTTCCGAGTTTGCCAAGATTATTATGATTGTTTTTTTGGCAAAGCTTTTGGATGTTTTAAAGGATAGGTTTAACCGTGTGCTTTGGCTTGGGCTGGTGCTTGGGACAATGGGTGTTCCAATCGCGCTTGTTGCTATGCAGCCAAGCCTTTCCGCGGCACTTGTTATTACTTTTGCTTCCTTGGTTGTGTTATTTTCGGCAGGGCTTAAGCTGCGGTATATCATTATTGGGGCAATTGTTGCGGCGGCGGTGTTTACCTTCCTTTGGCTGGAGTTGCAGCGGGAAGAGCCACTAATCCTTTATACACTTTTGCGCCCATACCAGGTAGACCGCATACGTTCTAACCTGTATCCGGAACTTTGCGAGGACGCGTGGCGGCAAATCCAAAACTCTAGGCGGGCTATTGCCGCAGGCGGCCTTACAGGCCAGGGTTTTATGAATAACCGGATATACTTGATTCTTGCGCACAATGACACGATTTTTGCCGTTGTGGCAGAGCAGTTTGGCTTTGTTGGCAGTGCGGCACTTATCGCCGCGATTTTTATAATGGTTGTGAAATGTATACTTGTGGCGTTGCGGGCTATTGACATGCAAGGCAGGCTTATTGCCGCCGGTGTTGCGGGTATGCTTATTTTCGAGACTTTTGTCCATGTTGGGGTAGTAACGGGACTTTTGCCCGCAACGGGTATGCCATTTCCCTTTGTGTCCTATGGGGGGTCTATGATTTGGGTACACATGATTGCAATGGGTATGGTGCTTAATATAGGAATGCAGCGGGATGATGATTTGGAGGAAGATTAATATCTATTAAAGAAAGGCGGTATTGCCATGAACATCGCATTAGTGGCGCATGACAACAAGAAAAAATTAATGGAGAACCTATGTGTGGCCTATCGCCATATCCTTAGCAAGCATCGGCTTTACGCAACCGGCACCACCGGGCAGCTTGTAGAGGATGCAACGGGGTTAAGCGTAAGCAAGTACCTTGCGGGGCATCTTGGCGGCGGCCAGCAGATGGGCGCGCAAATCGCCCTTAATGATATTGATTTGGTAATTTTCCTAAGAGACCCACTGCATCAAAAGCAGTATGAGCCGGATATTATGTCTGTCTTGCGGCTATGCGATGTGCATAATATTCCTCTTGCTACTAACCTTGCAACGGCCGAGGCTTTGTTGCTTTCCCTTGACCATGGGGACTTGGATTGGCGGAATAATGTGCGGCGGTGACGTCTCAAATCATATTGTAAATAGATAATGTCGCGCTTTAGGCGAGTGTCGCCAATGTCGCGTTTTATAGTCATTCACCTTCAAAACCGTCCCATTGCGTCGGTCTTAAAGGTGTATACATAGATAAGCAAATGACACAGTCTTACAGGTGCGTACCCGCGCTTTCGTTTCTGTCGCGGGAAGACGTCCCAAGTAAACGGAGGTAATCATGAAGGTAGTGAAAGTACATAAGCGTTTGGTATTATCCGTCACAATTTTTTTAGTCGCGATGATGGCGGTGGCACCACTTGTTATTTTTGCGGGCGTAGGTGTAAGCGGGCCAGTTAATGTCATCGTCAACAGCCGGCAGGTTAAGTTTCCGGACCAGGAACCGCTTATCATAGACGGGCGGGTGTTTGTGCCGGTGCGGGGCACTTTCGAAGAAATGGGTTTTTATGTACAGTGGTGCAAAGACAGCCAGATTGCAACACTTGCAAATGCGGATACATATATCTTTATCGCGGCAAACCATACAAGCTTCTTGGTAAATGGCGAAGAGGTAACACCGGATGTGCCACAGCAGCTTGTTAATGGACATTTGATGCTACCCCTTAGGGCGATTGCCGAGGCCGCTTACGTGTGTGTCGAATGGGACAGGCGAAATAGGACGGTTCGGATTACTACAGATGAGCATGTGATTTCAGATGCGGCTGTGGACGTTTCGCCATATGTATCAGAAGATTCATCTGAGGATGCACCGTCATATGCACCAGAATACCCAAACTACCCAAACTACCCTCCGGCCATCCAATCCGACGCAACGGGTATACCCCACACCGGCAACATCTTCATCAATCACGCAACGGGTATATTCGACGAAATCGGCGGCACAATGATAGGCAGGGTTTACCCCCAATATGTAAGAGTCCTCGCGCAGCAAGACAATTGGACACAAATCAGCACATGGCTTGGCCCAAGCTGGATATATTCCAACTTCACCCCGCCAACAGCAGAACTTGACAACCTACTAGACAGGTTTGGTAGTGATATAGCCATCTATTTTCACAATCTGGAAACAGGCTTTAGATACCGCCGCAACGCCGACGAGGTCTACTTTGGCGCAAGCATTTCAAAAGCACCCTTCGGGCTGTATATATACCAACAGGCCGAGGGGGGCGAGACTGACCTAGACGCAATTTTGACCTACACCGCAGCAGATTTTATGAGCGGGTCTGGGATAATACATCACCGCTACAGCATAGGCGCGACCTTTACCCGGCGGGAGCTTGTGCGGCTTAACCTAAGTTACAGCGATAATATCGCAACCCTAATACTGCGCCGCGTCCACGGAATAGAGGGTTATCGCAGCTTTGTCGAAAGCATTGGCGCAAACCCAACCCGGGTGCAAGACAGGATAATGAACTCAAACCTAACAGCAAACGAGGCCGGGCTTTTTGCAATGGAGATACACAGGTATATAGAGTCCGGCGGCCGCTATAGCGGGGAGTTTCAGGCGCATCTTTTAGACAACCGGTATCCATTTATGGTGTCGGATTATCCCATGGCCAGCAAAACCGGCTGGACACGGGGCATGGCTTGGCACGATATGGCGATTGTGTACGCGCCTTCGCCCTATATAATTGTGATACTTTCAAGAAGAAATGGTGTTGCGCAAGATTATCGCGATTTTGCGGAGATTTCTATGGCTTTCCAGCGGTTTAATGCCACATGGTTCACATGAGTCTAATTTGCGATAGGCTTACAGTGGCGAAAACCGCGAAAGCGGGTTGGAGGCTTTTTTCGCACATGTTCCGGCTGATGTTGTAAAGCCTCTGGCGGGGAAAATGCCGTCTTCAGCACTTTTGCTGTGCAAAAGCCGCCCTTCGGGCGTCCGGCCTTCTTGCCGGTGCCTGCCTCCGATTATCATCCGGGCATACGGCGTTTTCCCATCGCCAGAGTCTTCACAACGCCTCCACAGCGTGCGAAAAAACCCTCCAACCCGCTTACGCTGCCTACCGCCTGTAAGGCTATATGAAAACATAGCCTGCTTGTGCACTATGCAGGTGATATAGTCATTCACCTTTAAAGCCGCCCTAATGCGTCGGCCTTTTTACCGCTATCTTGCGTTAGCACCTCCTAGTGGGCCTTCTTGGCCCGCGTCGTCGGCACTTCCTTGGCTTGCAACAAAAACAGCCCTGCTTCTAATCTACTGCGTTTTTTGCCAATGGTGCATCAGCCCTTATATATACTGGGTTTGCCCTTGCAAAACAGACACCACTAATATACCATCACGAAAAGGATAGTGACAGCTATTTTTTATGGTATAGTCATAAAAATACTAATACATACAGGAGGCAACCATGAGAAGAACAGACAGGGAAGTAACATGTAAGGAAGAAATATACGACATTTTAAAACGGGCAGGCACTATTAGGCTAGGCATACACCACAGCCCATTCCCCTATGTAGTCCCCCTATCCTTTGGGCTGGAAAATATAGATGGACAAGTAGTCCTATATATCCATGGCGCAAAAGAAGGCCTAAAGCATACACTGCTGGATAAAAACAACCATGTATGTGTAGAAGCAGACATCCTTCACCGCTACGAAGATGTAGGCACAGGGCTTACTGCCGAGTTTGAAAGTGTTATAGGCTTTGGCACAACATCTTTAGTTAGTGGTGAGGAAGCAATTAAGGGGCTAGACCTAATATGTGCCCACTGCGGATATGATGGCTATGAGTATGACCACGCAGCACTTGCACATATGCGGATATATAAAATTGTCCTAACATCTATTACGGGGAAGAGGCGGACTGTTTAGCTTTTACAGGAAGTTATAGTCGAGGAACAGAGAAATTATTTTTTACGAGCTACACTCCTTAGAATAATGGCAAAAATATTTATAATATGTACGGTGGTCCAAATTAATGGTCACCGTTTTTTTGTCACTAATTTTACTGATACTAATCTCAGCTAGAAAGTTAAATCCATTGCGGTCTTTTAGCTGCAATTCCGCGTCGTCGGCAATTCCTTAGCGTGCAACAAAAATCCTCGTCGCCTTGGGGAGGTTATAAAGGTGAATGATATACATTGCATCTAGCTAGATAATGTTACTGTCACATTCGTCTGGCATATATATCCAATAGTCATCGTTGACATGTGATAAACCCCGAAATTTGGGGTTTTTCCATTTTTGATAAAGGTTATTGTGTCGCCATTTGCAGCACTAAATAGTTGCCATATTGAGTGATTCCTTGACTGGGTTTACATTATGTGCGAAGCACTATATCTTGCTATGCGATAAAAATCCTCCTCATCAATGGGCGATTTTGAAGCTTAATGACTACAATACACGGCGAAGCTATGCTTCTTCATAGAGCATTACAAGTGGTAGGCAGCGGAAGCGGGTTAGAGCCTGATATACGCACCTGTGAAGGCGTTGTGAAGACTCTGGCGATGGGGAAAACGCCGTATGCCCGGATGACAATCCGAGGCAGACGGCATTTTCCCCGCCAGAGGCTTTACAACATCAGCCGTAACATGTGCGTATATCAGGCTCTAACCCGCTTCCGCGGTTCTCGCCACTGTAAGCTCTATGACAACCAGCTTCATGTGTGATACAGGCCGTAAGCGTTGATTTTAATCCCCACGAATGGCGTCAACGATATTCTCATCCTTAAGCCGCGCCGCGGCAAAACGCATTGTCACCCATGTGATAATAAACACCGCGATAATACTTTGCGCAACCGCAAGCAAGGGAAACTCATATGGAAACCCAACGGCCTGCATAACGGCCTGGTAAACCAGGTATGACGCAAAAACACCCAGTGGAAGCCCAATAGTAAGCGACTTTGCCGAGCACATGATACTTTCAAGGTTAAGCATATGATTTATGCCGCGCTGGGTCATACCGACACTTTTAAGCACCGCAAACTCGCGAGAGCGGGAGGAAATATTCGTAGATATTGTGCTAATTACATTGGTAAGCCCAACAAGGGTCAAAAGTGCGACAAATCCATAGATAAAGGTCATAAACAGCCGGGCAACATTTCTGTCATTGTTTTGGTTTGCAACGATATTACTTATATGCGTATTTACCGGCGGGTTGAGATTTTGCGGGATAAGTTCGTTAAAGACCAGCCACATATACTCTTCAAAGCCTAGTGGGTCGGCGGTTTCTACAAACCATGCATAGTGCCCTACCGCCAATTCAGGTACTACTATTGTTAGGTACCCTCGCGAAACATGCAGTACCTCACGGGGGATATCGCTGCCGCGCAGTTCTCCGTGGAGGGTGATGTCAAGGATTTCTGTGGGGTCATCCCAGTTCATATTGGGGATATGCAGTGTTTGGTTGGTAAAATTAAAAGGCACAAACTCTGTCCAGTTGCCTTCTGGGCCTACGCGCTGGCGGAAGTGGTTTATTAGTATATTCGAGCCGTACTCTACCCCTGCAAGCCTACATAGATATGCATAACTTTCGGCATCTAGGGTAATGAGGGTAACCCTAAGGCCATGCTCTATTTCCATGCCGGGGGCAAAGTTCTCTACTGTTTCCCGCCAGTAAAATCGCTGTAAGTAATAGTCCAGCATACTTTGTGTAAGCATCGTTGTAGGCACTGCTGTAGTGCTTGCCCAGTAGCTGCCTTCGCTTGATGCAGCCCCTATAACCGCTGTATCCGGGAATTGACGCAGCCTAATTGTGACAGCTTCTGCGATTTCGGCATCAAGCACGGAGATGTGAAAGTGATGCTCGCCGTCGATTTCTTCCGCAAGCATACTGCTGCTGTATGTGCCAATTAGGTCAGAATCTACATATAGAAACACCAGCCCGGTAAGGCGGGTAAGATTTGCGCCAAACCCGCTTGCCGCTATAAATAAAATTATACTGACAGTAATCGAAACAACCGTAGCCCGCAAATTGCGCCTGCTGCGCTTAACAGACTTGGCCGCTAAGGTGCCTTCAAACCCAAAAAACTTGCGAATAAGCCACCCTGTGCGCACCTGTCTGTTGCTTACATGCACCTCGTAAGCCCCTCGGATGGCATCAATTGCGGGAATCCGCGCTGCCTTACGTGCGGGAAACCAAGCCGAAAGTAAAACCGTAACCCCGGCAACAATAACGGAAGCAATTACTGCTTGCCAAGCCAGCACAAAATTAAATACCAGCCCGCCCTCAAAAGACCGCTGCCCAAGGTCTCCAAGAAAATAATTGGCAATCTCAATACCGATAAACTGCACTAAAATGCCAACAATAAGCCCAATGGGCACACCAATTAGCGAGAGATAAACACTTTCGGATAAAATTGTGCGTGCAATCTGCCGGGTTGTTGCCCCAACACTTTTTAAAATGCCAAACTGCATAGTTCGCTTACCGGCACTAACCCGAAATGAGTTTGAAATAACCGTAACCGATACCGCCATTATAATCACACTAAGTATCACGCCAATGCTTACAACCATGGTGATATACTCCTGCCGCAGCGGCTGGTCGCCAATAATCTGCATAATTGCATCCAGGCCGCTTGCGGCAAAGCCATATACCGCCGTAATCATTGCAGTAGAAAGCACAATGCCAAGTAGCGTCCAGATAGTGCGCCGCCGGTTAACAATTAGCTGGTCACGTGCCAGTTTTCGAGATAGATTCATTTTGCACAACCTTTTTATGTGAGGTGGCAAAGTTATTTGCCTCACTTGGGATGGGTGTATAATAGCAAAGGATTGTGACTTGACAGTGACAGATTTTCAGAAAATTGTGACAGTTTAGTCACCTTTATAATATAGTGTTAACTTGGCAACCCTGTTCAAGATAAAAATAAACAAACAAGCTATCCTTTTGTGGGGACGAGAAATGGACGAACTGGAAAAAATCAAAGCCGCGCAAAGTATGCAGGATTATATTCATCTGCATATAAATGAGAGCATCGCGCTGGATGACATTTGCAAAGCCGCGGGTTATTCAAGGCGGCACGCTTTTAGGATATTCAAGGACATATTCAATAAGACGCCATTTGAATATATAAGAGCCTTGCGTCTTACAAACGCCGCCCAGCGTATTAAAAATGAAGACAACTCCAATATTATTGATGTTGCGTACAGTGTAGGATTTGATTCCCACGAGGGGTTTACAAAGGCGTTTAAGGCACGGTTTTTTGGTGTTAGCCCAAGCAAATACCGCAGACACCTGCCAATGAAATACATGTATTTTACACCTTCGCCTGTTCTCCGTTCGCGTCTACTACGAAATTCGAAGGAGTACATTGAGATGGCAGAAAATCAAAGAACGGTAACAGTAACCATTGTTGAAAAACAAGCGCGCAAGTTGATTCTATTTAGGGGCAAGACTGCCACCGACTATTTTTCTTTGATGGCGGAGATTGGCTGCGATAAGTGGGAGGTATTGGTGGCGCATCCCGCGTGTGGGCTACTTGATAATCCAGCGATTATAAGCCTGCCACCCAATTTGATTAATCCTGGCACATCAAAAACAGTGGTTGGGCTTGAAGTGCCCGCCGATTACAGCGGCGAAATCCCCCAAGGTTTTGAGATTATAGATTTACCCGCCTTTATGTACCTATGGTTTCAAGGACTGCCATATGAGGATGATGACTGGTATGGTTATGCCCATGGCGAAATCTACCGCGCTATCGAAAATTACAAACCGGAATTGTATGGATATGCGTTTGCACGTGACGAAGCCCCTTGCTTTGGATATGGGTCTAGTGCAAAAAACGGCACCCGGGATTTGGTTCCCGTGAAGCCAGTGAAGGCATAGTGTAGTATTTCTTACGCAGTCATGGTCGCGCTCTTTAACACCTAAGTATATCAAAGTTCTCGTATAACCCGGCTGTCGCATTAAGCAAAAAATATGAAATAGCGCATATCATCTTCATGTCTCGAAAATGATATGCGCTATTTTATTGGGCTAGCAAGTTTGACATGTGCAACATGCTGCATGAATATGCAAAAAAATGCTTACCGTGACAGCCCGGCTTTTACGAGGACTTTGATATAATTTTGTATCAAAGCCGGAGTAAAAGCCCCCGTGTTGACGGTATCATTAATACAATAACATGGCTTTAGTTATGCTAATGACTGATCCATTGAAATAGTGCATTAACATATGGCACCCTTTTAGGGTGAATAAAATCGTTATTATCTACCATGTGTTTTACCATCTTTGCCGATGCCCACATTACATCATCAGTTTCATCAGCTTGTAATTTAACTGTACCT
>Ga0123355_10002792_pt1 | contig 24775 bp, 23 predicted proteins | sample TergutEmb28metaG_3_FD_89872 | JGI IMG/M metagenome (GOLD analysis project Ga0123355, IMG submission 89872) | Embiratermes neotenicus P1 segment gut microbial communities from Petit-Saut dam, French Guiana - Emb289 P1 | ecosystem: Host-associated > Arthropoda: Insects > Digestive system > Gut ...
AACCAGCGGACCGGGCAGCCCAGATGTGCGCAGTTGACGGCAAAAACCTGGAACTGTTCCCCCGCGATGCGCCGCACCCAGCAGGCCGTGTCCGCCGTTTTGCCATCGGTTGGCATGACGTACGGATTCTGAAACGTAGCCAGCCGCGTTTCGCCTTCAGGAAATTAGCTTACCTTTCCAACTGGCACCCAGGAGAGATACCCGTTGGCGCGACCGCGAGTGATCGAGGAAAGAAGAAATCCAACAATTGGTACGGCCAGAACGCTCGCGGCAACACCGTTGAATAGAATTCCCAACTTCATGAAGAAGCCGCGCCGGGAAATTGTGGCATCCGTCGTTCGATTGTCCGGGGCATCGTTCGGCGGGGCGAGTGCAGGTTTGGTGGCCATGGTTCTACTCCGAATGTTCGGCGTTATTTGCGACGGAATAAGGTTGACCCGGGGTCTGGACCCGGTGCGACACGAGCCATCGAACTACGTCGGTAATCTCCTGGTCCGACATGGGCTTGCCGGGCAGGTTTCCGCGCCAGTCGGGCGCTCCCAACTCCGGCCGGCCGGCGATAACAATGGTTCGCAGCCCCTGATCGCTCACCAAAGCCAGAAATGAATCATTCGTGATGGCACTGCCTTTTGGTCCACCTCGTCCCTCCGGGCCATGGCAGGATGAGCAATACGTTCGGTAAGAAGCTTCTCCGCGCTGAACATCTCCCGGGGACTTCGCGGTGTAAGAGGGTGGATTGGCTGCGTCGAGGATTCCTGGCCGGCCCCAATGCGACCGGATTTCACTGGTGATCACGTCGATCTGTTTATCGGTCAGCATTCCTCCGGCGCTCTGAGCGAAAGCCGGCATCGAAGTTCCGCGGACTCCGTTGGCGATGATGTTTCGCATTGCCGTGTCATCCACGACCGCAAGATACACCGGATCAGCCAGCGCAATGGCCGCGCCTCCCCGACCTTCCGTGCCATGACAGCCCGCGCAGTTTTCGGCATAGAGGGTGGTGAAGTCGCTGATCTCGCTCGGAGCCGGGATCTCCGAATCCTTGCCGGGGCGGCCGGGCGGAGAGCTGCAAGCGGAAAGCAGTAACATGCTCAGTGCGGGAAACATGGATAGATAGCGGAGTGAGTTCACGGCCGTTCCTTTCCATGTCCATGTGGCGGAATCATTCCTGGGGCCTCCACTCCAGCGCGGATGGCGAAGGACAGGTTCTCCCGCGTCAGCATGCGCGATTGACGCACCACCACCAGCCCGGCCACGATTCCAAAGCCCACCTGCGAAGCAATGAACCAGGGCCAGTCAATGCGGCTCGCGAGCAATGGATTGAGCAAGCCGAGAATCGTGTAAATCAATGCCGACCACAGGGCAGGAGCGATGAGTCCTCCCAGGACGATCGGCCGGCGCGGAAACATGGGAAGCATCGCGCCATACAGCAATCCCACCAGCGTAGACACGAGAGCGTGAAGACCCAGGGCAATCGCGAAACTGTCCGCATGAAACGAATACAGCTGTGCGGGCCCCAGTTTCAGGGACTCGGCGTAGACGGCGGCGGCAAGAAGATTGATCGGATACCAGATGCTGCCGGCTTTCAACACGCCGTACGCGCAGGCGAGCGCCGCCATCGCTACAGCGCCGGCAAGTCCGCCCTTCACGCCCGCCGAAATTGGATAGGTGTGAACGGGGAGCCAGGCTCGCTGGTATGTTGGAAGGGAAACCCGCTCAACTACCCGCCGTTCCGTGGTGATGCGAATATCTTCGGCAACCACCGGCACGGTCTCTTCGCGCTCCTGCGGGAAGACTTCGCGAAACCAGCCAATCGATCCCGCCAGAGCGAGCACCGCGCCCAGCAGGCTCACAGAGACGCTGGTAACGAGGCCGGCAAATAACAACGCGCATCCAAAAGCCAGGACAAAGGGCCACGCGGTTGGCGCGGGTACTGCGATCTCACGCTGAGCGCGCCTGCTTTCGCTCAATTCCTCGGTTGTCAGCAACGTTGCCATTTTGCTTCCTTCAGCGTCCCAGAACGTAAACCACAGTGAAAACGACGACCCAGACCGCATCCACAAAATGCCAGTACAAGGAAAGCACTTCCACTCGACGGGAGTGTTCCGTGCCCACGCGGCCGGCAAAGGCGAAGATCGCCACAATGGCGAGCATGATCATTCCTGCGGTGACGTGAAAGGCGTGCAGGCCGACGAGCGAGTAATAGGTTGTCCCAAAGAGATTGGTGGAGATCGTCAGCCCGTGTTCGTAGATCAGCCGCTGCCATTCCCGCCCGGTTCCAAAGAGAAACAAACCACCGAGCAGAATGGTGAGGGACCATAAGCTCAGAAATGCGCCGCGTTTGCCCCTCTGAAGGAATTTTCCCGCGTAGTGAATGGTCAGGCTGCTGGACAACAGGCAGATCGTAAAGAAAATCGGAGTTTCGAGCACTTGGCTCGGAGTTGGTCCGGTCAGGCTCTTACCCACGTAGAACAGGTAAGCGACAACGAAAATCGTAAAGATCGCCGACTCCGCGATGATCAGGCAGGCCATCGCGACCTTGCCGCGATAGGGAAGCTCCCACGGCCGCTGTATTTCAGAGAGAGGTATTGCCGCTACGCTCATTGCTTTCCGCCTTCACTCATACTGGCTGTCCGGATCTTCCGGATGTTTCAGGTCCCATAGTGGACGCCGGCTCGCGACCACCGGTATGGCGGCAAAGTTGTACGCCGGCGGTGGGGAGCTCGTAGACCACTCCAGCGTCCAGGCATCCCAGGGATCGTTCCCCGCTTTTGCTCCCTTGAAATACGAAATGACGAGGTTTGCGACGAACACCAGAATCGCGATTGCCTGGATGAAAGCGCCGATGGAGACGATCAGGTTCAGCGTGTCCCAACCGCGCCCGGGTTCGTAGGTGTAGATGCGGCGCGGCATCCCGAGCAATCCGGGAACGTGCATCACGTCGAATGTCATGTGGAAACCGATCAGGAACAGCCAGAAATGCCATTTGCCCAGAGGCTCGCTCAGCATCCGGCCTGTCATCTTCGGGTACCAGTAATAAAACGCGCCGAAGAGGGCAAACAGAATGCCCCCCACGATGACATAGTGAAAGTGCGCCACGACAAAATAAGAAAGACTGAGCTGCCAATCGAAAGGCGCGGAGGCCAACATGATCCCAGTCAAACCGGCAATCAGGAACTGGAACAGAAATGCGATCGAGAACAGCATGGGCACTTTGAATTGGATTTTTCCGCCCCACATCGTGCCCAGCCAGTTAAAAATCTTGATTCCGGTTGGAATGCCGACCACCATCGAGGTGATGGCAAAAAAGCTGTTGGCGTACGAATTCATTCCCACCGTGAACATGTGGTGCGCCCAGACGCTCAGACTCACAAAGCCGATGCACACGGTGGCCGCAACCATGACCGGATAACCGAAGATCGGTTTGCGCGAAAAAACCGGAACGATTTCCGACATGAAGGCGAAGCACGGAATGATCAGGATGTAGACTTCCGGGTGGCCAAATATCCAAAAGAAGTGCATCCAAAGCACGGCTGATCCACCGGCCTGAGCGTCGAAGAAATGCCCTCCCAGATACCGGTCGACGAGCAGCATGATCTGGGCGGCGGAGAGCGGAGTGACCACAATCAGGACCTGTCCCGCCATCACAAGATTGAGCCATGCGAACAGAGGCATACGATTGAGCTTCATGCCCGGACATCGCAGGCAAAGAATTGTGGCGATAATGTTGATCGCGGTTCCGATGCTGCCAAATCCGGAAACCAGGAGTGCAAGCGTCCAATAGTCTGAGCTGTGACCCGGTGAAAATGCGCGCGCTGTTAAAGGTGCGTACGCCCACCATCCAACGTCAGGTGCGTTGCCCGCGCCATACAGTCCGCTTCCGCCAAGAAAACTGAAATACAGCAGGAGGCCGCCAAATGCCGACAGCCAAAAACTGAAAGCGTTAAGCCGCGGAAACGCCATATCGCGGGCACCGATCATCAAGGGGAGAAGGTAGTTCGCAAATCCGAACAGAACTGGCATCGCCACGAAAAAGATCATGGTCGTGCCATGCATGGTAAACATGCGGTTGAATACTTCTGGAGAGACGAAATCGTTGTGCGAATGCATCAACTGGATGCGAATGATCAGAACCTCAACACCGCCCAACACCAGAAAGACGAGGGCGTAAGCGATGTAGAGAATCCCGAGCCGTTTGTGATCTACGGTCGTGACCCACTCATGCAGGGCATCGACCCAAGGCTTCTCTTCGACCTGAACGCCAGGAATTGTGATCGCGTTCGATGACATAGCTGCTCTTCGTTTCTCTTCTCTTAAGTTTCTCTTGCGGACTTACCTATCGAAGCGTTTCGAGATAACCCACCAAAGCGTCCAGATCCGACTCACTCAGCTTCATCGCCGGCATCAGAGAACCATGCTTGACTGCATCCGGGTTTTGGATCCAGAGGCGGAGGTTCTCAGGCGTGTTTGGCGCCGCGCCAGCGGCTAGCGTGGCGCGGCTCATCAGGTGCGTCAAATCTGGTCCGAAGCGTCCGTTGGCAGCCGTGCCGTTGACTGAGTGGCAGTTTATGCAGGCCGTGGTTTCGAATACCCGCTTGCCAGCGGCAACTCGTTCGTCTGGAACTGCGGGGCGCTGCTGCTCACGCACCCACTCCGCAAAGTCTTCCGGGCTGTCGACCGACACGCGCAGCAGCATCTTGGCGTGCTGCGTTCCGCAGTATTGCGCGCACTGGCCGACAAACGTTCCCGTGCGCTCGGGGTCCATCCACATCCGGTTGGGGTGATTCGGAATAAGATCAGTCTTGCCCGCCAGCTCCGGCACCCAGAAGCTGTGGTCAGTGTCAGCCGAAAGCAACTGCAGGAACGTAGGCGTTGGGTGGGCGGGATCGCTGACCGGAATGTGCAGTTCGTTGGCGGTGACGACGCCGAGTCGCGGGTAGCGATATTCCCACCAGAACTGATGGCCGATTACTGTAACTTCTACTGCACTCGCGGGCATCGGAGCGTCCTGCACGGCGTGGAGGACGCGTGCTGTTGCCAGGAACAAAACGACGACAACCAGGGTTGGGATGATAGTCCACGCTAATTCAATCTGCGTGCTTCCGTAGACCTGGGCCGGCTCAACGTCCGAGCCCGCCGGTCTCGCACGGAACTTCAAGATCGAATACACCAGGAGGACGGCAACAACGAGGAAGATGATTCCCGTGATGATCAGCACAAACAGCGATAAGTCGAAGATAGACCTTGCGGGCGTGGATTGGGGAGCAAAAATGTTTGTTGGGCCCATCGAAGAAGGGTCTGCAGCCGCGGCCGCGCTTATGCAGCAGAACGGGAACAGAACTGAGCGCAAGGCAGGCCCCAGGGTTGTGTGTTTCACGTTTTGATCCCCATTCGTCGCTTCTGCGGGAGAGTTGTGAGCCACCGGTTGAATCCAGGCTGAATGGTTGCACTCGACGGTCCAATCTCGACGACGCAGCGGTCCCCGGTGTAACAATTCGAGACCGCGCCGGCGACCCCCCATCTACCTTCCCTGTCGCAGACTGCACTGTGGGCTTCGCGTTCGCAGCAGCGAAAAGGTTGGGTTTTGCGACGAGTTCCGACTCGTAAGGGCAGGATTCTTACCCTCCTCAAGTGTCGATGTCGCCGAAAGGGACCTCGCGAAGACTAGCCCAAAGCAGGGGCTCAGGTGACTGTCAAGTGTCAGTGTTGTGACACTTTCGTCAGAACGCGCACTTCGACAAGGCGTGCGAAGAACCGGACCGGCGCTGTCGGCCATGCCAAAGGACCCGTCTAACGCTTTCGAGACTTCGATTGACAGCAAATGAGAGCGAACTCTTCGGTCGTTACCCGTGAGAGTCAGGCGACTCTTGGACTCTGGCTGAGAGTGGTCTTTTATTTGCAGCGTAACCCTCGAATGTGACGTCAGGTGACCCTATGGCTACTGCGACAAGATTCCGTATAGATGTGACGATCAACGACCTTTTGACGACTTCTCCCGAACGACCCGCCCCCGCGGCGGTAAAGGGCCTGAAGCTCCCGGACCCCCTATTTCCGCAATACCCCGAGCGGCTGAGTGATCCAGGCCCAGTCGCTGCGCCGGAAAAGCGCAAGTGGGGCACCAAGGACATCTATCGCACTGCCCGTGGCTGGCTATTTCCATACGTGCGTTCGCGGGTAATGCCCGGTGACTTTCACCCCATCACGGCATATCTGTTTGTCGAATACAAGTGCAATCTCGATTGCTGGTACTGCTGGTCGTACAACAACAAGGTAAGAGGCATGACGGAAGACGTCGCACGCCGTTCGATCGACTGGCTCCACGACAATGGCTGCCGTGTACTGGCGTTGATGGGTGGGGAGCCTCTGCTGCGGCCCGACTTCGTGCACAAGGTCGTCTATTACGCCGCCAAGAAGGGGTTTTGGGTCTACATCGCGACCAATGGGCGCTTGCTAAAACCTGATTTCGCCGATCGATTGGGTGACGCAGGGGTCTCGGTATTCAACTTCGCCCTCGATTCCTGGGATCTGCAGCCGAGCCTGCCGAAAGCATTTGTGCCATCCGAGAAGAACCTGCAGCACATCCTTCAAAAGCAATACGTCTATGGATACCTCGTTTTCTTCAACATCAACATCTGCCGCAACAACCTCGAAGACGTCAGAAAACTGACGGAATATGCGCACGACCATCGGATCGCCACCGATTACCACATTAACGAGACCCCGATGCTTGAGCAGGACGACCACTTCAAGCATCTCTACGACAACCCAACGTACATCCGGCCTGAGGATTGGCGCGAGGTGGATCGTCTGGTGGACTGGCTGATCGATCGAAACAAAGCTGGATACCAGATGGTGAATTCAGTGCAGCGCTTGCAGGAGATAAAAGCCTTCGTGCGCATGTCTTCAGGCGTCGACCTCGAACAGTACGGCTGGAACGGCGACGGCACGAACGGAAACAGTCAGCTGCAGGGACTCCTGGCTACGATGCCCGGGATCGAGCAGGATGCGAATGGCGAGTTGCGCTTTGCCGAATGGAATTGCCGGGCGGGACAAAACAACGTGATCATCCGCACCGATGGCACTGTGGCTCCCTGCTTCCCGATGTACGGAGCAACATTTGACTGGGGCAATATCGACCAGCCCAAGTTCGATGGCGCTCAGCTTTCTACGATGAAGGGGACCTGTCAGCGGCATTGCTTCTCAACGCTGAACCATAATCTGGCCTACTGCTACAACGATGCGCGAGTGATCAAGTGGCTCTGGTCCAACGTAATCAGGAACAAGTTTCAGGGTGGTGTGCGCAGTTTCGAAGACTAGCGTCAGCACACGGGGAACGATGACAACAACCACGAAGGCTCTACCTCTTGTTGCGCTGGTGCTCGGAGCTCTGGCTCTGTTTGCGGCAGACGCCAAGGCACAGGCTGCTGGGCAAGAAAGTCAGAGCGAGGTTACGGCGCCCCTTGAGCCTTTGCAGGCTGGAGTTACCGCAGATCAGCTTTTTGCTCGAATGACCGCGCGCAACCAGCTTCGAAGTGCTGCGTTGCGTGACTACGCTGCTGTCAGAATCTACCAGGTCGTCGACTTGAAGGGCAAGGTCCATGCTGAAGAAGTCGGGAAGATGGAATACCGTGCCCCTGACAAGAAAAGCTTTGTCGTCACCTCCGAGAGCGGTTCTGCGCTGGTTCGGCGACTGGCACTGAAGCCTCTGATCGCTGGAGAAATCGAGGCAGCAGCAGGGAAGCAGCATCATGACAGCTCCATCACTCCGGCGAACTACACACTCGAATTGCTCGGCCAACAGCAGGTCGGCCCCTATCACTGTTATGTGGCGCAGGCAGTGCCAAAGCGAAAGGATAAATATCTTTTTGAGGGGAGGATCTGGATCGATGCCCAGGACTATGCCATCGTGCGCATCCAGGGGCATCCTGCGAAGAAGCTGTCGTTTTGGATCGAGCAGGCGGATTTCGTCCGGGAGTATGAAAAGATCGACGAATTCTGGCTTTCGCGGAAGGATGAGACGCTTGTTGACGTGAGGCTTTATGGCAAGAAGGTCCTGACGATCGACCACCGGGAGTACACGGTCAATGGCAGCGGCAGCAAGTATGTTGCTCTCGAGGGTCCGGGTCAAAGAACTAGCCAGTAAGAGCCTGGCGCGAAGCGCGCCTGCTTCCCGCCGATTAGGAGCGTCGTTTCGGCCACCGGCCATTGTTGCTGGAAACCTTGTGGATGCATAGAGTTTCCCTGGGACTTGCTATTGAGCTGCCAACTGGATCCACGTGGGACAAGGCAAGGCCGCGTAGGATGGACCGTAACCAGCAGCCCGCCCGGCCGTGAAAGACATCTACCTTTATCTTGTCCATTGCGTCGCGTTGCGCAACGAGAACTCTGCCGCAACACTGCTCGAGATTGGTCACCGGAAGTGGGCCGCGGTTGCGAAAGCTTCTTCGGGTGTGCCTTGATCCTCGCCAGTGATCAAAAAGCTTGGTTCGTACTTTTCGTGGGCATACGTGTACCAAGCAAAACTCCACCGGTCTTCGTTTCCGAAGTAACGAATCCGGCAGAGATGCAGGGGCGTATTTCGTAGCCGATCGAGCCATTGGTCGCGCGTCTCGCTCCGAGGAGGCGGACTGCCGAGTGGCACATCCGGTTCGGTGTAGGTGTCGATGTAGCAGAGAGCACCACGGAAGCGCACGTCGATTCGAGTGAACTTTCCCGGGTAGTGCTTGTTAGCATAATCGACAATGCGTCTCTCCGTACGGGCTCTTACTGCAGGGGGGATGCTCTTCCCGCCAGTGTGGGGGTTGTAGACCCATATCGGCATTCATGCTCCTTTATCACGGAAAACGTTTTGCGCCCCATTCTACTTCTTCTGAACGGCCGCATAGGAGCCATGACTCGATTTTTTGAAGCCAAGTTTCCAATTCGCTTTCAAGGACATCCGGATGAGGACATGGACGTGGACCCGTGGACCGTCGGAGGTGTATTCGAGGTAGCCGGAAGTGTCGGAACCTACCGGGAATTTTTTCAACCCCCTGGGTTCTGCGACATTCAAGCACTCAGATCGGTAAACAAATACGCTGCTTCGAAGCCCACACGCGGCAAGGTCCGCACCACGCAGAATTTGTGTCCACTCGACTGCAAAGCCCGAGCCACCGGGCATGGCACCTGACCAGTGTCGACCGAACGGAGGATTTCGAATCTGATCGTTGCTGGGCTGGGCTGCCATTGTGCAAGATAGTTTTCCCCAATGGGGCCAGGCATTGGCTTCTGACAGTCGATCGGGCGCCGGCATCTCCACGCTGCCGGCAGTCCATCGCAATGCGGTCTCATCTATCCAATTTGGTCACGAACGGCGCATCCCGAGCATCACGCGGCGCCGCGGTGGTTCGTACCAGCTTGAGCAGCGATGTGGGATAGATGCCGTACCAGATCAAGAGAATGGAGAGTGCGGCCACGAGGAACACGCCGCTCCTGGATGTCACTCGCATGAAAACGCGCTCTGGTGGGACTGAGTACAGTGCCACGACGATACGCAGGTAGTAGAAAAGGCCAGCGACGCTGGTGATTGCCAGAATCAAGATCAAGGGCCAGGCGGAAGCCCCGGCACCGGCCGCGAGCACATAGAATTTGCTGACGAATCCCATGGTTGCCGGAATTCCGGCGAGCGAGAGAAGCGCGATTGTCAACACAGAGCCCAGCAAGGGCCGTTGCCAGAAGAGGCCGCGATAGTCCTCGATATCGTCGGCATCGCGCGTGGCACTGGAGAGCACTGTCACAACCCCAAACGCAGCCAATAGGGTTGCAGTGTAGGCCACCAGGTAGAAGCCCACCGCTTCGATCCCCATGGCTCCGCCGGCGATAAACCCCACCAATATGTAACCGAAATGGGCAATCGAAGAGTATGCCAGAATCCGCTTGACGTTTCTCTGCTCGAGCGCGAGCAGATTGCCCGCGCACATGGAGGCAATCGCGATGATAGCGAATACGAGGAAAACCCCACGATACTCCAACGCCCCGGACAAATAAGCGTAGCGCAGCAGCAACGCCACCATCGCGGTTTTGGATGTTGTAGCAACGAACGCCGCCACGGGCGCGGGTGCGCCTTCGTAGATGTCCGGAGTCCAGAGATGAAAGGGAACCACGCCGAGTTTGAAGCCGATTCCAGTGACTGTAAACACCACTCCGGGCACGAGCAACGCGAGGTTGTCCCCTCCGGCCGAGATTTCCCGGATGCGCGAAAATTCCATCGTCCCCGCAGCAGCGTAGATGAGGGCCATGCCGAACAGGAGGAATGCAGCGGACGTTGAAGCCAGGATCAGATACTTGATTCCAGCTTCGAGCGCTCGATTTCGATCCTTCAAGTACGCGATCAAGGCATACAACGAGACAGTCAGAATCTCGAGTCCGAGAAGAAACGTCGCAAAGTGAGTGCTCGCCACCAACACCGCGCAACCTGCAGTCGCGGTCAACAGAAGCAGATATAACTCCTCGCGATGCTCGTTACGATTCTTGAGGTAATCGTAGGACAACCCTGCCACGACCGCGGCTGAGGCAATGATCAAGCCCATGTAGAACAAGGCGAACCGGTCGACGAGTAAGAGCGGTGTGACTTGCCGGGGAGCCAGGGGCACTGCGGCAAAGATCGAGAGGAAAGCGCCCGCCAGTCCGACCAGTGTCAGCCCAGCGGCAAGAGCGTGACTGCGCTTGACGGCAATACCCAGCATCACAGCCACTGCGGTTGCGGAGATCAACAGGATTGGAAGTAAGGCGATTAGGTCCGCGTTCATCATTAACATTCATCTCCGCAAAGCAGCAATGGCGGGTTGCGCCTCGTGCTGTAGATTCTCCAAAGCCGGGCCGCAAGTCTTGAATACCGGCTGCGGATAAAGTCCCAGGGCGAGAAGGCCAATGATCATCACCGCCATCATGAATCCTTCGCGCGGGTTCAGGTCGGGGAGATGCCAGGCGTGCGTGTTTGGACCCTGGAAGGCACGCTGCACCATCCGTAGCGCATAAAAAGTGGAGGCAAGAACACCGAAGCTTGCAACCACCGTGATTGCGATACTGACTCGGTAGGATCCCAGCAACACGAGAAACTCTCCCACAAAGTCGCCAAGACCAGGCAGACCAAGCGAGGCCAGACTGAAGAACAGGGCGGCACCGCTCAACCTTGGCACTACGGCCCAGAGACCTCCCATCTGATCCAAATCACGGGTATGGAGACGTTCCTGTAGAGCTCCCACCAGGATGAACAGCGCGCCGGTGCTAAGGCCGTGACAGATCATCGTCATAATCGCACCCTGAAGCGCAAGCTGGTTCCACGAGAAAATTCCGAGCAGGACAAACCCGAGGTGACTGACACTGGTGTAAGCGACCAGACGCTTGAGATCAGTCTGCGAGTACGCCATGACGGCGCCGTAAACGACCCCAGTCGCGGCCAGCACCAGAGCTACCGGAGTAAATTCATGAGCCGCATGGGGAAAGAGCGGGACGACGAAACGGAGCATGCCGTATGCGCCGGTCTTCAACAGCAACCCCGCCAGGATCACGCTTCCTGCTGTCGGAGCCTGGGTGTGAGCATCTGGTAACCAGGTGTGTAACGGAACGACCGGCAACTTCACGGCAAAGGCAACAAAGAAACCAAGCATCATCCACAGTTCAGCGGGGTGACTGAGCTGCGTGTTCAACAGTTGCGAATATTCAAAGCTGTAAACGCCTGTTGCCTGGTGGTGGAGAAAATAGAGTGCCAGGATGGCGATCAGCATCAGCAGCCCGCTGCATTGCGTGAACAGGAAAAACTTTGCGCCCGCGTAAACTCGCCGTTCGTGTCCCCATATAACGATGAGAAAATACATCGGAACCAGCATCAGTTCCCAGGCGAAATAGAACAGGAACAAGTCCACTGCCAGGAACACGCCGACGATCCCAGCCAGAACCCACATCAGGTTGAAATGGAAGAAGCCCACCTTTTCCTGGATTTCTGTCCATGAAGCCAGGACAGCCATGATGCCCAGCAGGAACGTGAGGCCAAGCATCAGCAAGCTGAGGCCGTCCACCGCGAGATGAAAGTGGATGCCAAAGCTCGGCACCCAGGTCCAATCGACTTCGTCGAGCCAGCGCCGGGTTGCGCTGGAGGTTTTCCCCGCCCAGATCATTGCTACCAGGACAAAATCGGTCCCAATCGCGATCAGCGAGATCCACCTCGGCAGTTGCTGGCTCCAGTGCTCCGCAAGCCAGGCAACCACGCCGCCTAATAACAGAATTGCAATGAGCCAGACCAGTATCATTTGAAGAACACCACCGCCAAGAAAAGTACAGTGCCCGCGGCCATTCCAGCAGCGTACCAGCGGACGCGACCGGTCTCGGTGCTGCTCAACCCCCGATAAAACCATTCGGCCAGGCGCGCGACACCGGTGTAAAACGCGTCGACGAAATCACTCTTGTTGATCTCCGACGCCCAGATGAACGGCTCGACAAAGACCTTGTCGTAGATCCAGTCAAAACCCCAGTCCGCAAACCACCATTGGTGCAGCATGCGCCCGAGGGGCTTTGCGACCAGAGCGTCCGCCCAGTTGCGCTTTTGAAGGTAAAACAGATACGCGAAATAGAGGCCAACCAGGAATATGAGTCCGGCAATCGACTCGGAGCGGATCTCGGTAAGGGCGCCAGCATGGGCTTCTATCGTGGATGGCAGCGCCGAACGCAAAAACCCGAGCAAAGGGTCTTTCAGATATCCACCGACGATAGAAAGAAAAGCGAGCACGACCAGCGGCACGGTCATCGCATAGCCAGGACGCTTGGTAACCGGTGTGCTCAACGGACCGAAGAAGACACGGAAAATCAGCCGAAACGTATAGAGCGAGGTCAGCAGCGCACCGGTGATCCCCGCGATCCAAAACGCCGGATGTCCATGTTGGGCCGACCACGCATCCCAGATGATCAGGTCCTTGCTGAAGAAACCAGCGGTGAGGAAAGGCAGGCCCGCCAAAGAGCACCCGGCGATAAGAAACGTCCAGAACGCGACAGGCAGTTCCTTGCGCAAACCGCCCATGCGGAAGATACTGTGCTCGTCATCGAGGGCGTTAATGATCACGCCGGCGCCCAGAAACAGCAGGGCTTTGAAGAACGCATGGGTTACGAAGTGGAACATGGCCGCCTGCCATGCGCCGACGCCCAGGGCGAGGAACATGTAGCCAATTTGACTGATGGTCGAGTAGGCGAGGATGCGCTTGATGTCGTGCTGGGTGAGGGCGCTAAAGCCGGCGAGGAGCAATGTGCACGCGCCCACAATCGCCACCGCCAACTGGGCCGATGGCGCCAAAGAGAAAAGGACGTGGGTCCGGGCGATGAGATAAACGCCGGCTGTCACCATGGTTGCGGCATGCAGGAGTGCGCTGACCGGGGTTGGGCCGGCCATCGCATCGGGCAACCAAACCTGCAACGGAAGCTGGCCTGACTTGCCGACTGCGCCGCCCAGCAGGAGAAACGCCGCTGCCACCGCGTAAGAGGACCCCGAGGGCCACTGGGCGGAAGCTCGCTGCATGAGATCCTGAATCTGAAGCGTACCCAGCTGAGTGAACAGCAGATACAAACCGATCGAGAGGGCCGTATCGCCGATGCGGGTCAGGATGAAGGCTTTGCGAGCCGCGCGCCCGTTGGCAGGGTCTTGGTACCAGAATCCGATGAGCAGATAACTGCACAAACCGACGCCTTCCCAGCCGAGGTAGAGGAGAAGGAGATTGTCCGCCATAAGCAGCGTCAACATCGACGCGACGAACAGATTCATGTAAGCGAAGAACCGGCTGTAACCGTCGTCCTCGATCATGAACTCGGCCGAATAAACGTGGATGAGGAAGCCGACGAACGTAACCACCAGCAACATTACGAGCGACAGCGAATCGAGATAGAAGCCGATCTGCGGGCGAAATCCGGCTACATCGATCCAGGTCCAAACGAGCTGCGAATACGAGTTTGCCGGCGGAGGCGAGGTGAGGAAACCAATCGCCACCAGAGTCGTAATCACCGCCGAGAGTCCGATCGAGCCGACACCGAGGTTGGCGGCCCATCTTTTCGACAAACGCGAGCCTATCAACACCAGTACCAGCGCGCTTGCGAAAGGCAATGCCGGAATAAGCCACAACAAACGGATCACGTTAGCCCCTCATCTCGCTCAGTTCGTCCACATCCAGGGACTTGAAGCGGTGATAAATTTCGACCACCATTGCCAGACCCACGGCAACCTCCGCTGCTGCCATCGCCAGGATGAACAGAAACATGACCTGCCCGTCGGCTTGATGCCAGCGAGCGCCGGCGACCACAAATCCGAGACCCGCCGCATTCAGCATTACCTCCAAAGACATGAGGACGAAAATCAGATTACGGCGTACGAGCAGACCGGTCAGTCCCAGCGAGAACAAGATCCCCGCCAGCAACAGCCCGTCCCTCATGGGTATCTGCGTCATGTTGAATCCCCCGTTTTTCGACTTTGCGATAGCCCAGGTGATATGCGCCCACCACTCCCGCCAGCAGTAGCATGGAAGCAAGTTCCACGCCGATGAGGTAAGGCCCAAACAGTGCGATCCCAACTCGCTTGGGTTCCACCATCCCGCCAGCCCCCAAGCTTGCGGCGCTGCCGCGGACCAGATAAAAGACCTCTATAATAAGGATGCTGGCCAAAACCACGGGACCAACCCAAATCCCTGGGGTCAGCCAATGTTTTTCCATTTCAGCCGCCGGCGGTCCCAAGTTGAGCATCATCACCACGAAAACAAAAAGGACCATGATGGCGCCTGCGTAAACGATGACTTCGAGCGCCGCCACAAATGAGGCGCCGAGCAGGTAAAACACCACGGCCACACCGAGTAGTGACACGATCAGGTACAGCAGGGCATGCACAATGTAGAGTCGAGTCAGCATCAAAGCGGTGGAGACGACTGCTACGGCGCCGGCGATATAAAAAGCGAGTTCCATAAGGCCTCTAGGGCAACAGAGTGCGCACATCGACAGGCTGCGCTTCGTGTGCCGCCTCACCCTTGTCTTTCCCCTTGATCTTGGCTCCAGCGATCCGCCAGAAGTTGTAACCGGGATACTTGCCGGGGCCGTTGATCAGCAAATCTTCCTTTTCGTACACCAGATTCTTGCGGCGAAACTCCCCTATCTCGAAATCGGGTGTCAGTTGGATGGCGTAAGTAGGGCAGGCTTCTTCGCAATAGCCACAAAAAATGCAACGTGAAAAGTTAATGCGGAAGAACTCCGGATACCGCCGGCCGCTTTCATCCTCCGTTGCCTGAAGCGCGATGCAACCGACCGGGCAAGCCACCGCACAGAGGTTGCAGGCTACGCAGCGTTCGCCTCCATCGGGATCGCGTGACAGAATGATCCTGCCCCGGTAGCGTGGCGCCAGGTATGGTTTTTGTTCGGGATATTGAACCGTGATCCTTTTCTGGAAGGAATGGAGAAAAACGTACCAGATTGTCCTGAGTATGCTCAGCATCTTCTCATCTCCACAGCAGCACGGCCGCGCCGGTTCCGAGCAGGTTGATTAAGGCCAGAGGCAACATCACTTTCCATCCCCAGGACATGAGTTGATCAAATCGGGGACGTGGCAGCGCCGCCCGCACCAGAACAAAAAATGCAATGAAGAGGAACGTCTTGATGAAAAACCAGACCAGGCCGGGAAGAACCGGCCCGAGCCACCCTCCGAAAAACAGAACCGCGATCATGGCGGAGATCAAAGTGACTCCCATGTACTCCCCGACGAAGAACATGCCAAACTTCATTCCGGAGTACTCGGAGTGATAACCAGCGACCAGTTCGCTTTCGGATTCGGGCAGGTCAAACGGGATGCGCCTGGTCTCAGCCAGGCCGGCGATCAGAAACAAGACGAAGCCGGGGAATTGAGGAATCACGAACCAGATTCTCTCCTGTGCCTCGACGATCGCGGGCAGACTGAACGATCCCGCCAGCAGTACCACACCCATCAAGGAGAGGCCCATGAACACTTCATAGCTCAGCATCTGGGCGGCAGCACGCAAGCCGCCGAGGAGGGCATACTTGTTGTTGGAAGACCAGCCTGCCAGCACGACGCTGTAAACCCCCAGAGAGGACATCGCGAGAAAGAACAGCAAGCCAACATTCAGGTCGCTCACAATGATTCCCGGCGCCACCGGAAGCACAGCGAAAGACATCAGCACGGTCACGAAGACAATCGCCGGGGCCAGCACGAAAACGGGGCGGTCCACGAAGGGAGGAACCCAGTCCTCTTTCATGAAGATTTTGATCGAATCAGCCAGAACCTGGAGCAAGCCGAAGGGGCCGACGCGGTTGGGGCCGTAACGGTCCTGCCAGAGCGCGAGCAATCGTCGCTCGACCCAGATCAGGAAGGCGGCAATGCTCATGGCGACAATGACAATACCGAGGATCGAAAGGATCGGGTAGGGACTGGTCATTTCGGCCTCGCGATCTTTCCCCATGCCGGCAACTGAATTCCAACGAGAGGAGACAGACCAACCGACAGTGCAGCCACACCGGCGGGCATCTCGCGATGGATCAGTACCGGCAAGCGGAACGTGCTATCGGCACAAGTCACTTCAACTTCCATGCCCTCGGCAAACTGGTCGGAATTCAAGGCGACTTGAGGCCTGGCCGCGAGTTCCCGGATTCCCGGTGCTGCAAGGCTCAGTTCATCGGAACCAAAGATGTGGTGCATCGGCACCACCAGCCACTCGCCTTCGCGCGGCCGGAATGCCGGGGGAATAGCGCTGAAATAGGGTTGTCCATTCATAGGGGCGGGTTCGAAGAGGCGCACGCCCGCATCGCCGCCGCGCAGGGGTCCGCCAACTTCTTTCTGATATGTGTTGACCGCTTGAATCGAGTTCCAGCTCGGGGACCAGAAAAAAGGAATCAATGCCGCAGGCGGCTGGTCTGGCGTCCCTTCCATGGAAAACGAGAGTGCAGAGTCGGGGTCGTCGGGAGTCTTGGGTTCAGATATGTTGATGTTGACGAGGACGCTGGTCCGTCCGCTTTCGCGATGCGGCGAGCGTGGAATCTTCGCCCCAGCGATGCGAAACTTGCTCGATGGGGCGGCATCGGGTACAGCCGCCAGGTCCGGCAATGCCTCGGCCATCGCCCGAAGCACGTCATCCAGGTTGTGCCAGTGGTCCGGTTTCAGCCAGCGCCAGCTTGCCAGGACGTCGTTGTGCGGCGCCCAGACCTGGAAGAATCTTTGGGCGCGGCCTTCACTGCTGATGAAAGTCCCGTCAGATTCGGCGAACGTGCCAGCCGGCAGCACCAGTTCGGCTTTCTCGGTTGTCGGATTGGATAGATGATCGAGAACAATCACGTGTGGGGCAGCCTTGAGGACGGAGTCCACTTCGGCCTGAGGCGCGCGGCGATAGAGATCATTTTCCAGGATGATCATCGTATCGGCGTATCCAGCCCGGACCGCCTGAAATGCGGTGCTCAACGAGTTCCCGCCGATCAGCGCTGCCCCGACGCTATTGCATTCCGGCGCGGTGAAGCTTAGCGCGGCACGCGCCGCCATGGCCACATTCGCGGCCGCCTGAATGACAGGCTCGCTCGCACAACTCGCGCCGGAGATCACTAAGGGTTTCCTGGCCGCCTTGAGTGCGCGGGCAATCTCACCCGCCAGCGGCCAATCCTGCGACGCGGGCGCACGCGAGTCGAGGGCGTGCGCTACGGCAAATCCAAAGCGAGCCAGGTCGTCAGGTGCAGCACGGAAGGTCGCCGTGGCAACGTCGTCCAGTCGAGTGCGGCAGGGTGTCGCAATATAAAGCGGTCCCCTGGCATCCTGCATCGCATCCCGCACGCCATAATCCAGCCACAAAGGAACTTTCAGCTTCTTGACAGCTTCCATCGGCTGCTGGCGCACCGACTGCCGGACCGACAAGGCCATCCGCGGAGCGACATTGGTTAAATCTTCGCCCAGGATGAAGACGGCGTCGCACTCCTCGATCTCCCGCAGGGTGGGTGTTCGCATCGGACCGTGGCGCAGGATCTCGAGCATGAGCCGAACCAACTCTGCCTCGTGATCGGCCATACCCCGGTAGAAGTGATCCGGGCCCACGAGGGCCCGCAAGGCGAAGTTGGCTTCAAGCGAGGCACGCGGCGAGCCAATTCCGATCACTCTGCCCTTGGCGACCGTCTCATCCAGATGCTGTCGAGCGAGTGCAGCGGAGGTTGACCGGCCTCCGAGAACGGGCTCGAGCAGACGTGCCTGGCTGTTGACGAACTCATACCCAAACCTTCCCCGGTCGCACAGGAAGTAGCCGTTCACTTCGTGGTTATAGCGATTGACGATGCGCCGCAGAGTCCCGTAGCGTTCGCCGGCATCCGTGTTGCACCCGAGAGCGCAGTGCACGCAAACCGACGGAGCGAACTGCTGGTCCCACTTGCGAGCGTAGTGGCGTTTGAGGGTTTTATCGGTGAAGACGCCTGTGGGACAGATTTCCACCAGGTTGCCGCTGAATTCATTCTGGAGAACGCCATCTTCGGACCTGCCAAAAAAGACCCTGTCTCGCGACGCAAAGGCATTCAAGTCGTTGCCCCCGGCGTAGTCGCGATAGTAGCGCACGCAGCGGTAACACTGGATGCAGCGATTCATCTCGTGATTTACCAGCGGCCCCAGGTCCTGATTGCGAAACGTGCGCTTGTCAAACTCGTACCGTCGATAATCGTGACCGGTCATCACGGTCATGTCCTGGAGGTGACACTCACCGCCCTCGTCACACACCGGGCAATCATGCGGGTGATTGAGCATGAGTCCCTCGATAATGCCGGCGCGGAAGGCGACAACCTCTGGATCGGCTATGGAGATACGTGTGCCCTGGGCCGCCGGTGTCAGGCAGGACATGACGATCTTTCCCTGAGTATCGTTTTCATCCTTGAACTGCTTGACAGCGCACTGACGACAGGCTCCCACCGAACCCAGCGCTGGGTGCCAGCAGAAGTAGGGCAGCTTGAAGCCGTGCGAGAGACATCCGTGAAGCAGGTTCTCGTCCGGGTTCATATCGCACGGTTTGTTGTCCACGTATACGGTCGCCATGCCTAGCTCCACGGGCAGCGGTGTTCGCGAATGTGCCGCTCGAAATCATCACGAAAGTGTTTCAATGCGCTCTGTACAGGTTCGGCGGCGCCCGGCGCCAGTGCACAGAATGTGTTGCCCGGGGCCCACATCCTGGTCTGGAACTCGAGCTTGTCGAGATCGCCCGGCTTACCGGCCCCCTGTTCCATCGCCTTTAGAATGCGGTCCGCCCATCCCAGCCCGCTCCAACACGGCGTGCAGAACCCGCAAGATTCCCGTGCAAAAAAGTGGGTCAGGTTCCAGGTCATGCCGACCGGGCACGTCCGGTCGTCGAGTACGATCATGGTGCCGGTCCCCATGCGGCTGCCTGCTTTGTCCAGGGACGAAAAATCCATGGGCAGGTCGAGGTGCTCTTCGACGATAAAGTCGGTCGAAGCCCCACCCGGCAGCAATCCGCGAAAACGCAACCCGTCCAGCATTCCACCGGCATGTTCCTCGAGAATTTCGCGCACCGTGGTTCCCATGGGCAGTTCCCAAAGACCCGGATGTTTTACTTTTCCGCTCACGCCAAACAGCTTCGTTCCACCATCTCTGGTTCGGCCCAAACCGTGGAACCAGGTCGCGCCCCGGTTGATGATGTGAGGTACACAGCAAATCGTCTCGACGTTGTTGACGATCGTGGGCTTGCCGAAGAGTCCGACCGAAGGTGGAAACGGCGGCTTCGACCTGGGATTGGCGCGCTTGCCTTCCAGCGCGTTCAGGAGTCCGGTCTCGTCCCCGCAGATGTAGCGGCCGCCACTGAGGTGGAGATACAGCTCCAGACTGTAGCCGGAACCGAAGATGTTCTTTCCGAGGTAGTGGCGTTCATAGGCTTCGGCAATGGCGCGTGCCAGGCGCTCGGCGGCCAGTGTGTATTCTCCACGCAAAAAAATGTAGGCAATATCGGCTTCGATCGCGAATCCAGCCACCATCGCACCCTCAATGAGCTGGTGAGGGTCTCGTTCCATCAGCAAGCGGTCTTTGAACGTCCCCGGCTCCATCTCATCGCCGTTGACCACCAGATAAGTCGGGTTCGGAACATCTTTGCCACGCGGAACGAAAGACCACTTCACGCCAGTCTGGAAACCGGCACCGCCTCTGCCGCGCAGATTCGATTCCTTTACCTGCTCGGTCACTGCCATCGGGGTCATGCCCGTTCGCAGGACTTTCCGGATGGCTTGATATCCTCCTGCCGACTCGTAAGCCTCCAGGTCGACGACGCTTCCGTCCGGGTGCATTCTCTCGGTCAGCGGTTTGTCGAAGGTGCCCGTCATTTGTATCTCTCGAGTGCGGAATCGATTTTTTGGGGATTCAGGTCGCTATGCAGATCGCTGTCGACCATCATGGCCGGAGCATGATCGCAGCATCCGAGACACACGATGGGCAACATGGTGAAGCGACTGTCGGGCGTAGTCTCGCCGTGTTCGATTCCGAGCCGCTCGCGCAGATGAGCCCGGACGCGCTCGTAGCCCATGATCCAGCAGCTCACGCTATCGCAGACCATGACCACGTGGCGGCCTACCGGCTTGCGAAAAATCAGGTTGTAAAACGTGGCTATGCTGTCCACGTCCGTGGCGGACATGCCCAGGTGTTCGGCGATGTCGCGAACGCTCTCATCCGAGACCCAACCATGATGCCGCTGCACGATCTTGAGGGCGTCGATGCAAACCGCTTCGCGCTTCGGATAATGCTCCGCCTCCGTCTCAATCTCTCGAATTTCTTCGGCTGTCAGCATGATCTCCTTCGTCACCGGTCAATATCTGCAAGTACAAAATCCAGGCTGCCCAAAATCACCACCAGATCGGGAATCATCAAGCCCTGGGACAACAAGGGCAAAGTCTGTATGTGGGCGAACGATGGCGTGCGTATGCGGGTACGGTAAGACACCGTGCTGCCGTCGCTCACCAGGTAGTAGCCGTTGTTTCCCTTGGTGGCTTCGATTGCGCCGAGCGCTTCTCCCACAGGCATCACCGGCCCCCAGGTAACGCTAAGGAAGTGGGTGATCAGAGTCTCGATGTCGTGCATCGTGCGGTCCTTCACCGGAGGGGTGGCCAGAGGATGATCCGATTTGTACGGACCCTCGGGCATGTGGTTCACGCACTGCTCGATGATGCGCAGGCTTTGCCGCATCTCCTCGACACGCACTTGAGCCCGGTCATAGCAGTCGCCGTGTTGACCGGTTGGGATATCGAACTCGAAGTTGTCGTAGCCCGAATAAGGCTGCCGTTTGCGAAAGTCCCAGTCCAGCCCACAAGCGCGGAGGTTGGGACCGGTAACTCCCCACTCGACAGCTTCATCGACTGTGAAGCTACCGATCCCTTTTGTGCGCGCTATAAAAATGGAATTCCGCATGACCGTCCGGTCATATTCGACAAGGCGAGGGGGAAGGTACTTGATGAAATCGCGGAACATCCTCTCCCAACCCTTGGGCAAGTCCGCGGCAACGCCGCCGATTCGAAACCACGACGGATGCATTCGCGCGCCCGTGATTGCCTCGACAATGCCGAAGGCGCGTTCGCGATCGTTGAACGTGAAAAAGACGGGCGACATTTGTCCCATGTCCTGGGCAAAGGTGCCGTACCAGACCAGATGACTGATGATGCGGAACAATTCCGCCAGCATCACGCGAATGACCTGAGCGCGGGGTGGTACCTTGATTCCCGCCAGCTGCTCCACCGCAGTGAGATAGGCCAAATTGTTCATCACGCCGCCGAGGTAATCCACCCGGTCGGTGTACGGGATGTAGGTGTGCCAGGATTGGCGTTCGCCCATCTTTTCGGCCCCGCGATGGTGAAAGCCGATCTGCGGGATGGCGTCGACGATCTCTTCCCCGTCCAGCTGCAGGGCGATACGCAACACGCCGTGGGTACCGGGATGCTGAGGGCCGAGATTGAGAAAGACAAAATCCGAGCCATCGCGCTGCCGGCTCATACCCCACTCCTCGGGCCGAAAGCGGAGCGCCTCTTGCTCGACCAGCTCTTTTTCCGGAGACAACTGATACGGACCAATCTCTGTCGCGCGTGCCGGATGTTCCTTGCGGAGCGGATGGCCCTCCCAACTCTGTGGCATCAGGATGCGCCGGAGGTGCGGATGTCCATCGAACGCGATTCCGAACATGTCCCACACTTCCCGCTCGTACCAATTCGCGGCAGGCCAGATCGGAGTAATACTTGGCAGCGAAGGGCGGTCCTCGGCGAGCGCTACCTTGATCCGCACGTACTCGTTTCGCTCCAGTGAGAGAAGATGATAGACAACGGTAAAATCGCTCGCCGGCTGGCCCTCGCGATGTTGTCTCATGCGCTCATCGATGGCCGAGAGGTCGTAGAGCATCTTGTAGGGCCGGTCTACCTCTTCCTTGAGAAAACGCAGGAGACGAGGCGCCGAATCTTTTGCCGCCCATGCCGTCGGTATGCGATCGTGCGCGTCCTGAAACGCGACGGCGTGACCAAATCGGTCGCCTATTTCCTGAGTGATTTGTGAGGCGGCAATCATACGTCGTCCTGCTCCCTCAGTACGGTCGCTTTCTGACGCGACGGACGCATCAGGTCGCGCATGGACGGAAGCGGGGACCGAACGGTTTGTTGCTCGCCCACCACCCAGCTGAGTGGGCGGCGTTCGGTCCCCACTGCCTTCTGCAACAGCAACAATCCTTCCAGGAAGGCCTCCGGGCGTGGCGGGCAGCCGGGAACATAGACATCGACTGGCAGAAACTTGTCCACACCCTGGACCACGCTGTAGATGTCGTACATGCCTCCCGAATTCGCGCACGAGCCCATCGAAATTACCCAGCGCGGCTCCATCATCTGTTCGTAGAGTCGTTGAACGATGGGAGCCATCTTGAGGAAGACTGTCCCTGCGATGACCATCAGATCGGCTTCGCGGGGCGTACCGCGGATGACTTCGGCGCCGAAGCGCGAGACATCAAACTTGCTGGTAATGCTGGTGGCCATTTCCACATAACAACAGGAAAGGCCAAAGTTGAAGGGCCAAACGGAATTCTTGCGACCCCAGTTGACCAGATCCTCGAGCCGCGACAAGATCACGCTGCGCCGCATGCCTTGTTCCTGGTCCGGTGTTGCGACCAGGCCTGTAACGTCGGGTTTGGTGAGAGACCACTGCATCAGTTGCTCGCTTTTGAAGACCGTGGCTTTTGCGCCCAATCGAGCGCGCCAACCTTCCACAAATAGATGAGGGCGGCGAAAAGTACGCCCACAAACAACAGAACTTCGCAATAACCGGCCCAGCCCAACTCGCGAGCTGCTACCGCCCAGGCGAACAGGAACACCGCTTCCAGATCGAAGACGACGAAGAACGCGGCAACGAGGTAGTAACGCACCGAAAAGCGCACACGCGCGGAACCTTCTGAAACAATCCCGCCCTCGTAAGGGTCACCGGTCGCAGGTTCGGAGTGCCTCGGCCCGAGCAGATAAGACACCACCAGGACGGAGGCGACAAGCAAGATCACGAGCGCGAAATATGCAAACAACGGCCACATAGGAAACAACGACTCCCTCTCGCGATGACCTGCCGGTCGCGGTTTGACAGTTCCGGTCTCGGCGAACCGCGGTTCACAAGTATGCAACCGGAGCACCAAAACGCGAGTCGGTGAAACGTCCTGCCCGATAACAGAAATCTCGGCAATTAGGCTGCAATTTCTTTTGCGGCACCATGAAGTTGGTCGGGGTGGGTCGTCAAGCATTCGCAGCGCCCGCTCAACAGCGACAGACATGTGGCGGTGTCGACGAAAACCTGACACTTGCGTCGGAGATCGACACTCCCGGGCGAACATTTGCGATTCTCAAAACATGGAACCGGACTTGCTAGATGGAAACGCCGGGGTGACTAATTGAAAAGGTTTATGAACTGCCGCTATCGAATTGCGGTATCAGGCCTTGTTTGTTTTCTGGTGCCGCTCGCCTCTGCCCAGCAAACGGACACTCTGCAGCAGCAGGTTGATCAGCTGAAGCAGCAGTACGAGCAGAGCACACGGCAGATGCAGCAGAAAATTGCGGTTCTTGAACAACAGATCCAACAACAAAAAGAAGAAGCCGCCAAACAAGAGGAAGAGAAAAAGAAGCAGAGCACGGTCTCTGCAGCGGAATTGGCGGCCGAGCAAGAGGGTAAGAAGATTATCACGGGAGACTCAACGCAGGTCGGGGAGAGGTTCCAGGGGCAGTTGCCGACAGAGCCAAGCTACGACCTTTTGCAGGAGGCTGACACCAAGATTAAGGGACTTGAGCGGCAAGTCGGCCTTTTCGAATTTCACGGGTACTTTCGGTCTGGCTATGGCCTCAACAGTGCGGGAGGTCAGCAAGTTGCTTTTCAGGCGCCGGGAGCGATATCGAAGTACCGTCTGGGCAACGAGGCGGAAACCTACGGGGAATTCATCTTCGTCAACAATTGGCTCAATTCAAACGAACAGTCCGGGCGCGGGTGGCTAAAAACAGAGATCATGATCGAAGCCAACACCAGCAATTCGACAAACTACGCCAGCTTCCCCCAGACCATCGTCAATGGCGTACTCACGTCGGGCGGAAACGATCAGTTCCGTCTCCGCGAGGCCTTCGTTCGCGGGGGACATATCTTTGGCGACCAGCAGACCGGTGCGATTTTTTGGGCAGGGGAGAGATATTACCGACGCTATCACGTTGAGATAGACGACTTCTATCCTCTCGATCTGAGCGGCTATGGGGCCGG
>Ga0123355_10002793_pt1 | contig 24775 bp, 18 predicted proteins | sample TergutEmb28metaG_3_FD_89872 | JGI IMG/M metagenome (GOLD analysis project Ga0123355, IMG submission 89872) | Embiratermes neotenicus P1 segment gut microbial communities from Petit-Saut dam, French Guiana - Emb289 P1 | ecosystem: Host-associated > Arthropoda: Insects > Digestive system > Gut ...
AAAAAATAAAAAAATAATTTTTTTTTTTTTTTTTTTTTTTTTTGAAAAGGAGTGATTTTCTCAAACTAATTAATCTACAATCCACGAAGACATGAAAGATTGGAGGTATAAATCAGTGCGTTCTCAACCTTGGCACTGGATGAAGGCAACTGACCATATTCATTTCCCGGCTGCTCACAACCGGCAACTATCGAATGGCGTGTTGGGCGAGCCCAGAACTGGTACTGACGCTTTTGAGAAGAAAAAACTTCTTTGTCCCTGAAGGGAAAGGAACCAAAATTCGAAGGTTAGTCAACCTGTAACCCAGTCACTATACCGACTGAGCCATCCCGAGTATATGAATTCCATTTTTTAAGCTAGTTAAGTACTATGAAGTATAACTAACTCCTTGGCACAAAGTTATATTTGAGAAGCTGAAAGTGACAATTTTCCGCCTTTCTGAAGCCCGAAATTTCATTGCTGACTTTACTGTATCTATGCTACCATCGTCTTAGTTATATCCACCCACTATTCTACCTCTGTTCTTGGTCTGCATCTTCCAGTTCATCGTCGTCCTCTTCTTCTTCGCCGTCATCCGCTGCACTGGAATTCCCGATTTCCGGGTCTTGCTGCAGTTCTTGCAGGAGTTCAGCTGCCGCAGGGTCTGACGCCTGAGCCACCGAATACTCTGCACACTCTGTCAGAATCTTACGGACGTCAGGTGCGAGGGGTCTAGGAGGTCTAGGGCGGTTTTGTAGTCTGGGACCTCTAGAAGCAGCAGACGCATGGACAGTTGGAAGTTTCGGAGGGACTACTGGGATGGCCACTTCCTTCGGCAGCTCTGAGACAAACTTGGCCTTCTCATAAGCGGCACTGTGGTTCTTACACTGTTGCTGATAATGCAGATGTTGGCCGCGGTCTGGTTCTTTATGTTGCTGGTGGTAATTTTTCGCACACGCGTAGCAGCGTGCGTGTGAATAGGCGAACTGGAAGGTTCCTGCCAAGAGGGTGCCCAGGTTAGACAGACAGAGAAGCATCAAAGGGACTCCCACCAGAGCGTAGAGCATGGTGACCAATTTTCCCTCCGACGTCTTAGGGGCAAGGTTCCCGTAGCCTGTAAAAACAAAACGTACGAAGCATATTCGCATTTCTTGTTTTTTTTAATTGATACTAGACAAATATATTAAATGGTAGAGTGGTTCATGAAACTGATTAGAAATGGGAACCTGCGGATAATCAATAAAATTTTGAAATCCTTACAGTGCCAGTGACGTTCTGGGTTACGGTAACAAGGCTCGAAGTTCCACAGCCACCTATAAGAAGGCGGTCCTTGAACAGGAACCCAAAAAATCTGCTTAATTCTGAGGCCTCTGTAAAACTTTCATGAAACAGAGCATTTTAGGTCAATCGTAATTGGACCTGGCTTCAAATTGTAACGTCTGTAATCATTTACTTTTTACAGAAAAGCACATACATTTCATAAAAGCACATTCGTTCATAAGTAATGACAAACGCAGAAGTTTTTAAATCCTTGTCCGACTGGATACACGAAAAGTTGTGACGGAAACGCGCTGTCGCTTGAACCCAAAAAAGTGGCGATACATGCTGGAGTCTTTTAAGGTACAAACATAAAAATGAATATTCGGCTTCCGAACACGAAGAAATTTTTGATTTTCTGAAAATATACAGTGGACCTCTGTTTAACGAGCCCTCGGCTGACACCAGATCATTACAATGCAGTGTGTGTGTGTGTGTGTGTGTGTGTGTGTGTGTGTGTGTATTCCAATATTTTATTTGATCATTCCTTACGTACAGAGCAAAAACAACAAAAACAAAAAAACACAAAGGAAACTGGTACACAAGTGTCTTGCAGTACTGTTGAGCTGCTGTCCTGTTCTGAGCAACGAAATGGAAGCGTTGAGCGGCGACTTTGGTCACCTGGAGATCACCAGATCAATGGCAGGAGTGATGGTAGGAGTGAGGACTTAAAAAACCGAGAGATTTTCGATACCTCAGTCAACTGAGGTCCACCTGTTCCTTGGGAAGACAGCTAGCAGACGCCCATTGTAAGCGTTATGACGCAGGTCACAGCGGGATAAGCAGGAAATTTCCAGAAACCTAATGGTGCGTTATATCTCTTGTTTTAGTTTATTTAATTTACCTACTTTTATACAAATATGACAATCAGACTATTATGATATTAATAGTGTACGTCCGCACAACTGTTTTGTATTACACAACATAATTACATAGGCTACATAATTCGACTATTGAACAGTCATCTTCAGATCTATTCTTTACAGGTTAAGTCACAGGATGCTATGCACACATCAGGATCCCAGTGTGTTTACATCCGTGAAATACTTAAGCCAGATTTGGCTTAAGTATTTCACTGATGTAAACAGAATTCTGTGACTTAACCTGCAAAGAATAGGCCTGAAGATGACTGTTCAATAGTCGAAACATGTAGCCTATTTAATTACCTTGTGTAATAAAAACAGTTGTGCTGACGTACACTATTAATGCCATAATACGTATCAAAGCACACCGTGACAACCAGAACTGCGTAGTGATTATTGTAGGGGGTGGTTAGCAGTTCATTTCCAACAGAAGCAAAATTTCTTCACTTTGTAAAGATTTCATCCCGGCTCTGAGGTCCAAACAACCTCCTGTTCAACGGATATAGAGAGATCTTTCGTCGGGATAAAACTGCAGGATGGTGGGACTGACCACTCCCACGCATTGCTGAGATAAATAATAAGTGGAGTTTTACCTCCATTGCCCCGTATTTCTTTGCTATGTTTAGGGTCAGCTTTAAGCTCGATTTTAGTCTTCCGCCACTGTGTAAATAAGATCTTCTTTCGTCTGCGATTATTATTCTTGGACAGCTTTACCCTTGAAGATGGGACCACTAGGTTGTCCCGAAACGTCGATAATAACTACCAATCTGCGCTGCGTAACGTCCCAGAAGAGTGAAGGTTTCAGGTTACCTTTATTTACACCTTATTTATAGAAAAATATTACTGATTTACTATGTGGGCCGGGTAGCTCCGTCGGTATAGCGACTGACTACGGGATGGACGGTCCGGGATACATCCCGGTGGGGACGAGAATTTCCGCCCGTATAGACCGGTCCTGGAGCCCACTCAACCTCCTGTAAAATGGGTACCGGGTCTTTCCTGGGGGTAAAGTGCGGCCGGGGCGTGCTGCTGACCACTCAACCCCTTCTAGTGCCGCGGTCAAGAAAGAGTAGAGCTATACCTTGTAATAAGATGTGAGTTAAAGAGTTGAGTGTGACCAAAAGAGAGAGAGAGAGAGAGAAAATATTAATGTCTTTATTTTTTTGTACTAATCCTTGTCACCCATACTGCAGTAATTAGTCTTAAGCTCTAATGCACAGTGTTGAGAGATTGTAATCAGATGTGTGAAGAAATGGGAGTAGCACTAAACTAGGGTAATAGTTTACAGGCGTTGTGAAGGGAATAATGCAATCTTGTGACACATTTATGAGAAGCCCAGTTTCAAAAGTGATGGTCAAGAAGACGTAATTAATAACCAATTGGAAATGTTGTGACCATATAAGGAAGTGAGGCATAACGTCATTAACAGCCAATCAGAGGTTAAGGCTAGAAGTCACAAGCTTGAAACTCCACCCCGACCAACGCCCAAGACGCTCTGTATAAATACTATTTTATGAATGTAAAATTAAGATTAACTTCAGTAAGCTCAGGGGCAGAGGTCACTGGAGCGAGTCTTCACTTTCGGCACCACTTTAATAATATCATCACTTGCCTGGGCTATCATTTCAACTGTACTCCAACTAGACTGCACTGTAAATACTAATGTAGCAGCAGCAGCTTCCAATAAATCAGCTTCAGTAATCATCCGAAAACAAAGTCTAAAGTACTTTGATCCACGCCGTGGCCAGCTGGTGGCCAATCAGCCCTCGCCTCACCACGTTACACTACAACCTCTACCCACCCTTTGGGCCACAACGGGCCTGTAACGGGATCACTTTACTTTTTTTTATTACTGATATATATATATATATACACACACACACACACACACATATACTGATATTTGTATATATATCCTGCCATCGACCAGTCTCCTTGTATGGATACATGAAAGAAATACCATAGAACTGCATGTACTAGTCTTCCTGAGGATGAACACTTGGATATTCGAAACATGTCGAAGACACTATAATTATAACATTAATGTACAAAGCGTGCATTTTGTTGGTTCTTATTACGTAATGATAAGTATGTCTTTGTTATTATGTTACTCTATGTATTTATGTTTATATTCGGTGAACATAAATTATGTGTGTTTCTTGGGGTCGGAACTCGTGCCCTGTATTATTGGAATGTACGTTTCGTTTTTGCGTTTAAAGCGGCTTTGCCGGATTATATTTACCGAACTGAATGGGATTCACCGGTGTCAACCTGTCAAGGAGGTCCCTTCTGCATGGGATCCATCGCGGTCTTACGCTGGGTAAGTGACTCTCTGGAGAGCTTTTGTGTTCATTAAGTCAGTAATAAAGCGGTAGGTATTGCTAGAAGAGTCCTTGCATCTCCTGCAGCAAACACAAATCTCAAAATCCGCGTATTATTAAGATACCGCAGGAAGTGACCGAACGGATACAAAAGACGCGAACCTGCTCAATTATTCTCTCGTTTCTTTGAATTCCTTCTTTGCGAGTTACGCCTCCGGACTGCAACAGATATTTTAATATGAAACAGATATTGGATGTTTTGTAAACACAGTAATCCCCTATCTGTATCGTCTCGACTTACGTTTATCCGCTTTAAGTCGTCTCCTCTCAGACACAATATATTAAGTGAAATGCGCATATTCTTACATGCGATGCTGAAGGCACCTTCGAGTCGATGATCAGGAGTTTACGCTCGACGATATTGTTGATATTCGGAAGCAAAGCCCCGTTGAAGAAGAAGAAGAAGAAGAAGAAGAAGAAGAAGAAGAAGAGAAACCTGAGCCTGAGCCTAGAGAAAGGACCTTCACGTTTTTGAAGTTCACTGAGGCGCTCGGACTGATTGACGCTGGCGTCGAGATGCTGGAAAACATTGAATGGTAGGAGAAGCGAGCAGCAGCAACTGATCAAGGCGTTGTGAAAATGCTTGCTTGATGTGAGGAGAATCTGAAGGAGAAGAAGAGCTCTTTGTCTTGCCAGACTTCGCTGATTGATTTATTCAAACCATCTTCAGGGACTCGCACATCGCCATCTTCGTTTTTGGACACTGCAGGTGATAACGTAGACGAAACATCTATGGTTGAAAAAGAAGGGCCTCCTCCGTAAAATTTTTTGGTTTCTCCGGTGTCATATTAATTTCGTAACTTTTTCGTGAGTACTTGTTTTTTTGTTTTTGGCGCAAAAGCCCCCCAATGGGTCAGGACCTCCTCATTCACGAGGTTTCTAGATCATACACAGCAACACACCACAGTCGGTAGGACTCCTCTGGACGAGTGATCGGCTCGTCGCAGAGACCTCTACCTGAAAACACACAACACTCACAACAGACAGACATCCATCCCCCCGGTGAGATTCGAACCTACAATCCCAGCAGATGAGCGGCCGCAGACCTACGCCTTAGACCGCGCGGCCCCTGGGACCGGCTGTTCGTGATTATAGGTATATATTTTCTATTGGTCAATGTATGCTGTCTGGAACGACCTCCCCTTTTTAACTTTGTGTTCATGGGAAAATCCGACGTCGACATACGTCGCGTCGATCAACACCGTCGGTCTCTGAACGACCTATGACGTAAGTTCTAAAGACGACTGTACCTTTGTTCTGATTACGTCAGATATTCACAACCGCTAAATTCGGCTGGAATTGACTAGTATAACAGAGATACAGCGCTAGTATGGACATGAAACAAAGGGTCTTAACTACATTGGACGTATAAACATACATAAATGTAAGTACGAAACGCTAGTTACTTAGGTCTTATTATCATTATCTGCCTGCCAGAAGGAAGTTAAATCTGTCATTTAAATTTTATCTCTATCGAGGCCAATGATTGCTTGAAGAAATGATGCCATTTGTTTAATGGTAGATCTGCTATACGACCTCGCCTTTGTGTTTATTGCATATGGACACCAACGCTCTAACAGTCTGGTTGGGATGTACTAACGACAACTTGACATACTGCAGACAGCCTGGTCTTAAACTCGCCTCACAAAATGAATACTTCAGCAGGTATTACGGACGCAGGCTATGTAGAGGATAAACAAAATAAATCCAAACAACTGCATCTCAGAACTTGCAGTAATGTCCTCCATTTGCTTTTTGGTATCATGCTGTCAAAATGTATAGGCAGTATGAAGGATAAACGTTCCTGTATATTGGTGTGGGTATTTGTTATTTGTACTGCAGGATATCCTACGTGACTCACACTGCTGGTTGCGACAGCTGGAACATAAAGCCACACTGTTCCATTGCTCCAGCTTTAAACCACGAAGGCGTATGAGGGGCACCACTGATATACTCTAAGGCAATACATACTCTGAGCCGACTTTAGGGTTATGGACTTAGCGTATGAGACACCGGTTTCTGGAAGAATTTATTATGTATAACAAGATTACATCCATAAGTGCATGTCGTTTTGCATGGCAACCTTCAGAGCGAGTTTTAAAAATTGCACGGTCCTCCTACCTCAGTCACGTGACTGCAGCTGCTACGTAAGCGGAAGAATACTGGCAACTCCATCGCACTGACTGCACACACTGATCTACGCGTATATGACTTCGCACACTCTCCCTACTTGCGACGTCAACCTAGGCTGTCTAACGTTACCTTCGCCTGACGCTGGAGGCTTTGTGAAATTAATCCCGCTGTACCACCTGGTTTAACATCAAAGAACAGTGAAGTTTGTCCACATTCTGTGTTTATAATTTTTAATTTAATTCTCACAAGAAACAGGTCTACCTTGCTTCCAGCCTACCTTTAACTAAAGGAAAATAGGGCATAGGCTAGAAGTTTAAATAGCAATAAAATTTGCTGTTCTCCTGTAACAAACATGGCGTCTTCCTCTACCCCCTCTCCTTAGATTCTTTTTCTTCGTCTTTCGGAGGTTTAAGTACGTGTATTATATGCAAGACGAGGATGAAGCTGCTAATAGGCAATTCGCTTGGAATCGTTGGATTACAGATCAGACTACATCGTATATAGCTTTAGAACTCACGATAGCATGGAATGCAATGTAAGTAAATATCGTCCGTACTATTTATACAGCGATTCACCGAATGCTTCTAGTTTGTTTATAAAAGCTAACAATTCTGATGCATGAACACAAACACAACGCGCAATTGTACCATTTTACCTTTACTCAAAGCCGCGTATTACAGAACTGAATTTTGAAATTTTTATGTACGGTACATTGTTTTCGGGAGCTACAGACTTGCCATTAGTCCAGGACGACTCTTATGTTTCTGTGGTATAGTTCACTTCCTTAAGATTGATGACAGAACAATAACTTCACATATGCCACAGACTTTTCTCAATGTGTCACCTTCAGTAAGAATAATACAAATTTTGAGAATTCTAGACTGTGATAAAACCAGTACTTTTCTGGATTGCACATTGCTGGGTAGAAATTTGATTGCTGAAGTTCTTCAAAATAATAAAGGTAAAGGTAAATTTCACCTTAGTACGGGCCTTCAGCTGCGACTTCATCCCCCCCCCCCCAAGAGTTCTTCACGGCGTAGTTTCAAATTTAATACCTTACAAGCACACTATCTCCATTCTAATAATTTCCGCAGATGATATAATATTTTAAAACAGATTAAGTGACGTCTTTGTCACTTTTTCCGTTGATTTTAATGGCCAGCGCCTTCAAGGTTACGACGTCTGACTCGCCGAATAAATGCGGCTTTGCAGTGTGTTGCACAACAGGGCCTGCAGCTGACGCTGAGAACTTGTTTTGATAAGGAACTTCCGAATGTTTTTCTTTGAGATTTTAATTATAACATGGCTCTATACATTTGAACAACAAATATCCATTAATCACCTCCGTCAAATGACTGCCCCAGACATATGTCAGTAGCAGGCGCAACATCCAAATGATTCCCTGCGATTGGCTAAACTAATTACTTTTGGAGCATATGAATCTGTCATGGAAATGATTTTGTGATAAATAAAAAAGCATTAAATTTTCTCAGCATAGACCTAATAAGGAGCAGGAATTGTTTGTAACGGAGTTTTCGAAAAACGCGTGTCCCAATTTCACATTTTCTTTCCGCACGCCGGTATGCCGACACAACGAATCTGGGCATTTTAGGCTACAGCCTACAGTAAACGTGTTCGGTTATCAGGCGCTTTTGCCTCTATGCAGAGTGCTAATTACAGCAATCATGCAGGTTTGTCCGTCCGTCTGTCTGTAAGGAAATGACAGCTGGAGAAGGGCTTATTTATGGAATTTGATATGAGGAATCTAAAGAAAGGTTTTATATTTTAATGTCTGTACTGTGCATCTTGTGCGGGGACCGCGGTAGCACAGTGGTTAATGTGCTGTACTACAAATCGGAAGGTCGCTGGTTCAATCCCAAATGGATTGACATAAAATCCTTCCGATCGCACTATAGCCCTGGGATCGAATCAGCCTCTAACAGAAATGAATACCAGGAGTATTTCCTGGGGGTAAAGGCGACCGGTGCGTAAGGCTGACAACCTACCAACATCTTGTGCCGTTGTCACGAAATCTGGTAGCCTTAACTTCCTGGAACCCTCTGTGTTCGTCCAGGCCTGTAATGGGACTGATATACCTTTACCTTTACCGTGCATCTTGTAGAGTTTATTATTCAGACCAACAAATGCACAACATATTGCTCATTTGCGACAAGAGTGTCAGAAGTCAAAATTTGGCATTTGGCTTATTGGTATAGAAAGAAACGTTTGCAGATGCACTTTTAACAGGTAATGTTTCATAACGCAGTTTGTTAAACTAGCCGCTGGAGAGCTGTTGGGTCGTCGTTGCACTCAAAGTAAAGTATAGCACTTCAAAATATTTAAACATTTCTCATGGAAAATAACTAATTTCGAGTTGTGACACTGTTGTCGAAAATGAGCGATATACAGAGTTATTCAAAATGATTGCCGGGGTTTTAACAACTTGTCATACACAATACACTTGAGATAGGAGTATATGTATTTTTTTATTTAATTTTTGTTACATACCTTACAGGGGCTCCATATATACACCTTTTGTGATTCAACAAACATCAACGCGATAATCGATAATCACCGCTGACATGCTACATACAGTTTGGAACGAACTCGATTATCGTGTTGATGTTTGTAGAATCACAAAGGGTGCATATATAGAGCACCTGTAAGGTACGTAACAAAAACTTGGAGTGTTGTTCTATTAAATAAAAAAAAACATATACTGCTATCTCAAGTGTATTGTGTGTGACAAGTTGTTAAAACTCCGACAATCATTTCGGATAACCCTGTGTACTAATGGCACTTTGTATATCATAAGTAGTTACGATATATAAAATAGTATTGATATATATATATATATATATGTTGTACATTTGTTGTCTTGAATAAAGATTTTCTTTTTGTTATTATTGATCCCGTCATGTTTACTGATGGAATACAAAGGCAACAACAACTCAGCTCGCTTCGTCAACGAATACGAAAATTTAAAACGTAAAGTATTAATAAATGCAATACAATATATACTTTAACAAACGGTGTTTAATCCTGAATCTGGTAGAAAAATATGCAAATGTTAATATTAGTAACACCTTTCCCGGTTCTAAACTTACCCAGCAGCAATAACGTGATGTGTTTGACGGCACATTTTTGTTCGCATTTCGAGGCATTCTTCTAGTATATTTAGTTGTCATTTAGATCGAAAAATTAAGATGATGTTCTCAGCATGCAGGCCATGTGCAGTACTTCTGCGAGTGCTCTCAATACGCTGCCTTCACATGCTCGGTACTTATCAAACTAAATTGTAGTACTGTTGCTTGGATATGGGTAGGTAGAACACAAATTCTGTGCAACAACAGACTTACTTTTTCGGCACATTGTTTTTCTGGGCGTCGGTGTGCGACAACGAAAGAGAGAGAGAGAGAAGGCTTCTAGTTGTTAGGGAGAAACAAAGAGAGAAATATTTAGTGTAGCTCATAAACTCTCATTAAATTGTGATGCAGAATACCCTGCAAGGTGTTGTATTTTGTTTTGTTTCTCAGTGTATTTTGATGTGATTTGAATAATGCAAATTATATTTGTAGACGAACAAAGAGTCCACATTTTTTACTGTGCGTATTTTTTCTTACTTGTTTTCAGTTTTGATTCAGTGTGGTTTATCGAAAGGAATGTTTTATTTCAGATCAAAATCTTTAAGTACACGTATTCAGCTACACAACAGAGATGTTCGAAATTTGCAATACTTGCGTTATAAGAGTGTAATTCTCTGACGTCATCATAAATTTGTTTAACTGAGGTTTGAATGTAGCTTCCTACCTTCAGTACATACAATGGAGGATTGACATACAATTCCATATGCTACGTCAGCACAGCTCATGCCGAAGTGGTGGTATACATCCACGCATTCCTGAACTTGGCATTACATGGAAGTGTGGTAACCTGCAGTCCCCGGTAGATCTGCTGCCCACAGTACCTTTTGATACTATTACTACATCTACTACTGCTACTGACTGACTACAGGCTGGAAGGTCCGGGATCGAATCCCGGTGGGGACGAGATTTTCCGCCCGTTCAGACCGGCCCTGGGGTCCACCCAGCCCCTTGTAAAATGGGTACCGGGTCTTTCCCGGGGGTAAAGTACGGCTACAACTAGTGCTACAACTAGAAGTAGTAGTAGTAGCAGTAGTAGTACTAGTAGTAGTAAGTGCTGTTTTAGTGACAGTAATGACACTAACGATGACAATCGTAGTGGTATAGTGGCGATTTTGGTGATGACGATAATGATGACAGCAATAATTTCATTCAGTAAGTGTTCTGTAACGTGCAGATCCAAGAGCACAAGAGTTACAAATACAGTGATACCTCGGCTAACGAGTGACCCTGCTAACGTATTTTTCGGCTAACGAAGATTTTTTTCGCTGTTTTTCGGACTCGGCTAACGAATATGGATACGGCTAACGGATGTTTAGTGGATGCGCGCGCTAACATAAAGCAGCAAACATGAACGGTCGGGCCATTGCAGGAGCTTCAGAGAAGTTCAGTCAACTTTGGACAGATTTTTAACTCCTCCTTTAGCAAAGAGACAGAGGCCAGCTACTGAAGAAGAGGAGACTTACATTGAATAAACTTTGAAAATTTGGAAGAAGAATAGTAAAATCTTTGTGTACATATTTTCAGTTTAATAGTATAAAGTTTACTGTATAATATATTTTCAGTATAATAAGGTAAAGATCGTCAGTTTTTCATTCTACTTTCCATTCTCCTTCATCCAATTGGGTACTGTTCATCTCAGCATTTGGCGAGTTTTTGCCCTTTTATAGTGTGCTTTTTACTATTTTATAAAACATCTTTAAATAGTGGGCAGCATCCAGAACGAAATAAATGATTTTCTATAGAAACCTATGGGAAATAACGTTTCGGCTAACGAATGTGATTCCGGAACGAATTATCTTCATTAGCTCAGGTTATCACTGTACAATACTAAAAACAATGAAAATACAGGAAAAAAAACAACAATACAACAAAGTAACACAAAGCACTGTAAATTGTTTACTGTAAAAAGGCTCACAACCTGAAAAAAAATTGAACTGCGTTGTTTAGGATGTCACAAATTAGTATAGGACCTGTTAAAAGGGGTGGTGGGTTTCCTACAGATGACGACGTCTTTTCATACAAGATCAGTAGACGGAAGGCGTCGAGTAGACGAAGAATTTTTACAGGTAAAAACAACATGGAGGAGTTGCTGGAATCACAAGGAAGAACGAAAGATAGCATACAAAAGAGAAGAGCAACACTTTAAACGTGAAGAAAGAGCAATGAAAAATAGTGCTATGTTTGCTATCATGCAGAGTAGGCAACTTTAAAATTTCTAAGGAAATTCTCATAAATAAAGTGGTAATGGGAAAATAAATGACCTGGCTCATAGCTAGCAACATCCGTTGAAGTTTTTGCCAGCTCTTTGTCATCTGTAGATGTTACAGAATTCCATATGATTGAGGTATACTCCTTTATGTCAAACTGCTGTTCAATATAATACTAATATCCTATCGAACTTAGAAAGTGGGAGAAAAACCGCCTACATGTGAGTAAAAACGCGTTTTCGGATCAGTATATTCTCCAATAATAGTAACTGAGGGTAGGGCGGGTCTGGACAATTTGACGAAGAGAAAACTCTGCCCCTTCTTGGAATCGAACCCGGTCGTGTAATGTTCTGAGGTCCTCTGGCTTATGTGAGGGCAATTATAACTGCTTCAAGTTTCAGTAACCTTCGGACCAAGCCAGTCCACTTTGTGCGAGTGCTGTCCGGAAAGTATCCAGTCATTTTGAATTTCTTGAGAACCAGTTGGGTGGCCTTGATGTAACTTGGCAGCCAGTCAGAGGAGACCTTACTGTTCATCCGTAAGCAGTCATTCTCCTGTGGGGCTAATCAGTCGGCAGTGAGATGCCGTTGGCTGAGCTATGACCGAGCGAGCAGATCATCTTCATCACGACAATGGGCATGCCCAACCTACAACTCTCGAGCAGGCTTTTTTGGTAAAGCGTCACATCACCGAGTTCTGCCAGGCCCCCTACAGTCCAGATTTGGCTCACTGCAACTAATGGCTTTTACCAAAGCTAAAACTGCTGTTGAAAGAGAGAAGATTTGTGAATGTGACTGTCACACAGTACACAAGCTCAGTCAACGACGTCTCACTGCCGACTGACTAGCTACACAGGAGAATGACTATTTAGGGATGCAGAGTAAGGTCTCCTCTGGCTGGCTGCCAAGTTACACCAAGGCCCCTTGACCGGTTCTCGAGATATTCAAAATTGCTTGATATTTTCCGGACAGCCCTCGTAGGTTCTCTTGGTAATAGTGCAGAACAATGCTGAGTCCAGACAACTAACAGAAAGTAATTATTCATATAAGTCTGGTCCTCTTAAATTAATTTATTGTAAGGCAGTGACTTGGTTATCTGTAAATCTCACTCACAAAGCTTTCAATTCGCTGTTTATGAAACTACACTACTGTTACGCTGGTCACCCTCACAAGAAAATTACAGGTTCATTAAAGGACACCAAACTGTGGTCGTTTAAATGGGCACTGTGAATGTTTGCTTTGAGGTGCGAAGTGAAACCTTACTGTTAGGATGAAACTGATAGGCTGCTTCGAGATACACATTTTTAGTTCCCAGGCTGTACAATAGTGTTTTATAATCCAAACTTTGCTTAGCCTAAGAGTGGAACGGTTGTCCAATAATGCTGGAAAATTCTGACCCATTCCTGCATCGGTGAGTTCCGTCGGTAAAAAGGAAAACTACGCGAAATCTGCCTACTGATGCAGTAATATGTTGTAGTTGACTTCAGGTCAATCAGTAGGTCTACCCTGGAAAGATACGTAAACTGTTACTACTAATAGCCTAATATATCTGGCATCAGAAGTTTATTTTCAACTTGTTTCTCGCAAAATATACCGAAACCCTAAAAATAGATTCCAGCCTAGCCTGAAGGCTTAGAAAATATGAGAGTATAGCCAGTTGATGTGATGGCAGAACAACCATGGCTCTTTTATTACGATTAATATTATTTATTGTTCCTATGCTTTTCTTTTATTTTTCCTTGGTGTTATTTGTTTTGTATGTGTGCAAATTATTTTTATTAATGTTGATTTTGTAATTGGCTATCCGTTTGTTGAATTAGTACATTAGTAAACAAACGTAGAATTTAATCGAATGCAATTACAGCTACTGTTATGAATTCTACTATAACCGTGATGCAGTACAAAAATTAAAAACTTCCCGCATTCTCTTATTTATTTTTGTTGTTTCAGTGTAATTTCATTTTAGTGTGATAAGGGTAATAAAAGTCCTGCGTTTAATCCTAAAGGAAAACCTTTCGTTTTCTTCCATCGGCGAAGAAACACGTCAAACGTAGACACTGGGCGCAGGATTTAATGACAGTATGGGAGTCAATAAATTGTGATTTATATTCATAAGCAATGCAATTGTTATTGAAAAATTTTTAAACAACCTAAATCTTTATATTTACTGAAGTTTGAAATATTTGGTCAAAATAATTCCGATAGTATATATAAATAAATAATACGAGTGACGTAGTTTAAAGATCTTGAGAGACATTGCTATACAGCGCGGTGATATGCAGGAGCAGTACGTCATATTTTCATGCTACGCCTTTTTGTAACAACGACGAATGAACATCAGTACCTCTGATATAAGCCAAATTGCAAACGACAGTTTTGGAGAAACACTGTACATATATCCTACTTCCAAGCTGAGACAAAAACTTATTTCTTTTCGAATATTTCATTATTTTCAACAAGTTATCTACATATCTGCGCTGACGCAATCAGGAAACGTAATACTGTAACTCAGTTCATTGTTGTTCAGTTTTTTGTTATTAATGTGATAACACAACAGCCGTAAGGTCAATTCAGCACTGCGTCATAACCAAAGTTCACAAACAATTAGCAAACAATAAAGGTAAACAATAGAAAAGGGACAATAACCTATTATATTTTAAAAATAACGGAATTCATAATATTACCATTTTTAAATAAAACATTTTTAAAACAGACAATTTATTCCTCGGGGTGTAGATAGCACCGGTCCATTCAATTTATAAATGAAAAAGCAAGTTAATAGATTTTGTCTTTCCACATCATCATATATTTCTTCTACAACTTTAATTGTTTCTCTAAAATCATCCTCCTTTTGGTTAGACAAATTTAAATGCAGTACTACCCAGCTCTTCCTTTACGGCCTTATCCCGTCTTTGCATTTCACGTTTCCTGTCTACCATTCATAATATTTCTTTACCGTTCCTTGGGCATCCATTCTCACACGCCGCCTCCATTACAGCTACAATTTACACAAACCCACCTTTTCTTATCTCTCTGACATGTTCCATCTCCGGATGCAGATTTGTCGCACAACTCGACAACACAATTTTTTTTTTCGTACAAGATTCTTCGTCTGTTGGGCCACAGACAAAGATTAATTCCAATAAGCATAAAAGCATTAAACTTTTTACTGCAATCCAAAAACCTAATATATTAAAATTTAAGTCCTCAGACAGTAAAGCACAGTCTACAACTCTACTGATCAGCTGAATAAGATATGTGAATTCTCCTTTGGTGTCAGATCCAAATTTTACGTTTTGAATTCCCAAATTATTAACTCTCAAAATCCAAAAACTTAATTTATTCTGCGTTGAAAATCTTGCATTTGCTGCTTTTCTTTTCGAAAAGATTTAAATCCAATTTTTTTAGTTATTTATTTACACACCAAAGAGGCAACGAAGATCTATTGGACTCTCCCCCACTCTAAAATTAAAAATGACATATTATTAAAAAATCAAACCTCCAATACGTATCCGTCAACTTATTTACACATGCTGCCAGTTACGGTAATGAGTGAATAGTAAACTACTTTGATTTCACTAGCAGGCATCAGAGGAAAGCATACATTCTTTTGTCTTATTTTTACCCCAAGCCCTATTATTTCTTTCATCTCTTTTGAGATTTTACTAACATTCTGACAGACACCGAGAAATGCAACCAAAGTCAAAATAACCTCCGCTATGAATACATTGCTGCTAGTGCACACAGCGCTGCCGTATCTCTGCCGTTAGAAGACTGTATTGCTGTTTCGTGTTGTGCCGCTGGTAGATTTTACAGGTTTCTTATTGTGCCGCCGGTAAATTGCACAGCTGTTTCGTGTTGTGCCACTGGTACGTTGCAAAACTCTTTCGTGTTGTGCCACTGGTACGTTGCACAGCTGTTTCGTGTTGTGCCACTGGTACGTTTCACAGCTGTTTCATGTTGTGCCATTGTTACGTTGCACAGGTATTTCTTGTTGTGTCACTGGTAAATTGTGCAGCTGTTTAGTGCTGTGTCACTGATAAATTGCACAAATGTTTCGTGTTGTGTCACTGGTACTTTTCACAGTTGTTTCGTGTTGTGCCACTTGTACGCTGCACAGCTGTTTCCTGTTGTGCCGCTGGTAAATTGCACAACTGTTTCGTGTTGTGCCACTGGTACGTTTCACAGCTGTTTCATGTTGTGCCATTGGTACGTTGTACAGGTATTTCTTGTTGTGTCACTGGTAAATTGCACAAATGTTTCGTGTTGTGTCACTGGTACTTTTCACAGTTGTTTCGTGTTGTGCCACTTGTACGTTGCATAGCTGTTTCCTGTTGTGCCGCTGGTAAATTGCACAACTGTTTCGTGTTGTGCCACTGGTATGTTTCACAGCTGTTTCGTGTTGTGCCATTGGTAAGTTGCACAGCTATTTCGTGTTGGCAACTGGTAAATTGCACAGCTGTTTCGTGTTGTGTCACTGGTAAATTGCACAACTGTTTCGTGTTGTGCCGCTGGTACGTTTCACAGCTGTTTCGTATTGTGCCACTGGTACGTTGCACAGCTATTTTGTGTAGTGTCACTTGTAAATTGCACAGCTGTTTCGTGTTGTGCCACTGGTACGTTGCACAGGTGTTGAATGCTATGTCGCTGGGACAGTGCATTGCTGTTTAACGCTGTGAATTTTTCAATAGAGTTCTACATCTGGAGGCGTTACTAAAATTTTTCGTGACTTTTCGTAGTTTCGTCAGGTTTGTGCTTAGCTAGTGATGTGAAATAACAACGGTCGCTTGGCGCTGTGAAACCAAGTACTATATGACGCCCCTTTCAATAAATTAAGCAGAAGTTTTATTCCTCACAATCGTTAACAACATCAGTACACGAACCAATGAGCTACATATTAACTTCAGACTGTCATCATGGTTTAAATAGTAGGGTTTTAGACATCTGGAGTGACAACGTATATTTTCTAATGAGAAGCTGTTCTACCTTACATGTATCTCCTACCGTTTATCACTAAGCAACTTATTTTTATCTCCTGAAACTGGAGGCAGCATGTTTATCTGACAAACACGCTCACTCGTATGTGGGGGGAAAATAAAATGCTGCACCGTATATTGGTGGTCGAAAATCTAAACCCGAAAAAGGTAAATTTTTCATTGTCCTTACTTAAGTGCCACGACATGCTAGCTAGTGGAGTAGATGAGACATAGCCCACGAAGGTTTAGTTTGGGCATGGCTGGAACTGAGTGGTGAGCTTCCTGCACTGGCCTGCTGCACCTGGTGAGGTGCCCTCGGTAACCGCAGGCAGCTGCGTGGACGTGCGCGACTTGGAGAAGAAAATATCCCGCCCTCTTTCTCTAATCGAGCCCAGATTCCTCGGTAGTCTAACCAATAGCCAACCATAGCTTAATCACTATACAATCTTACCTTCCCCAAACACAGACAAGCATGAACTATTTTATCTTTACAGTAGAAACTTCTCTAACTTCAAAATTGATACGTTTTCATCTACTGGGGAAATTTTCTTTTACGAAGTCGGTAGTTCTTAACTGACGTCATTAAACGTCTCCTTTCAACACTGTTCTGAGCCACATCAAAATCCTTTAGTTTGGAATCCATTTTGAAATAATAATGCGTTCTGCGAGTAATATGAGTAATAGCACTGACAGACGATATGCCAAATAAGACACTCAACGTATAGTACATAATATGAAGGCACGTTCGCGTAACCTTTGTTGCCGTGGAAAAACAATAAGTATTACATATTATGAGGGTGTGTTTGTAGCCTTAGTTTGCAGCGTAAAATGCGCATGCGTCGTATTATGCTCTCGTCTGGTCTGTCTGGTTCTACAGAATTTTTTCATTTTATCTCATAAACGGTACGATTTTCGAGGAAAAAAAAGCGTGTGAACATAAATTTTTTCATTTCCTCTACAATTTTGTCTGAAATGTTTTTCTTTCTACGAGCCATCAATCAAGGTCTTATCATGAACGTACATCGGGCTTCATGTAAACTACCCTTTATTCTTGTCAAATTTTGATGAAGCTTGGATTTTTAATAGGTTTTCAAAAAATGTTCAAATATTAAATATCATGAAAATCCGTTCCATATGAAGTGCGTTTTTCCATGACAACAGAGGCGAAGTTAGTAGTCGCTTCACGCAGTTTTACGAACGCGCCTAAAAAGGAGATATGGCAGGAATAAAATGGACAGAAATAAAATTACAATATCAGTGCTGGTATATAAAGGACTGTGACCTCGCCATTGTTCCCAAAGAACTGGCAATTGAATAACGTCATTGTTCTTGTGAAATTAACGGCTGACAAATGAATAATGTTCCACAGTGCGTGGGCATAGAGGATTACAGGATTAGAACCCGATTCCCCATAGCTTTCCCACCATCACTATACTGAGCGCTGTGTGCACGTTCCCATCTGCTACGTCAGCCCGTGTTACACACGTGGAACTGTGATGCCCTCACACCTACGCAGCACTTTAGAAATGACGATATTTAACTGGTGATGTGCTGGGTTACGCGCATGCACCATATTAGAAGTACTTTCACTTCCCGAGACGAATATAACCTTACTTTATCTTTTTTTAATTTTTCGTGTCATCTATCTGATGAGTGTATTCGGCTTTCGGGTTTACCCGCGTCGTGTATTGAAGTCCTTCTAACCTTCTTCACCATGTGTATGAAGCAGAACAGAAGAAAACCTCAAGGTCACATTAAGTCAGGTGGTCAGACTTTCAGAGAGCCAGCCAGCCAGCCAGCCAGACAGTCAGTCAGTCAGTCAGTCAGTTCCTCTCGGTGTTGAACCCTGCTATAAAAAAAAAAAACTTACTGTAAATAATTCTGTGCAGAATACCATCTCCATGCACAATTGGTATTAAAGTTTCACATTGTAATTTATATAAACACTGATATCCATATTTTTAGGAGAGTTCGCAAAATATCTAAAAGCTACTGTTTACTTCGTCATGTCTGTCTGTCTGTCTGTCCGCATGGATCAACCCGTCTTCCTCTAGAAGGATTTTCATGAAATTTGATGATTGAGTATTTTTCGAAAATATGTCTAGAGAAGTCAAATTTTATTGAACTCCGACAAACATAACGCGTGTTTTACATGCACTTCATTATACATTTTTGATACCTCGTTCAGTTCTTCTTAGAAAGAGAAATGTCGTAGATAAAGTCAAAAAACATATTTTATGTTCAGTAACTTTTTTTTTTTTTCCGAAAAACACGCCTTTATTAGATAGTTGAATAATACTTTAGTGCTGGACAGATCACAGATCTCAATACGGCGATGCGCATTGCACGCCGAACACCTAAGGCTACAATATGTAATGCTTATTTCTTTTGTACAGCAAAAATAGTTGCACGTAAGAGCCTCGATGTTATGTTTATATGTCTTTTTCATATTCTAACAAAGTTAACCTAATGATGACTTTTTAAACTTGCAGAACGTTGCTGGAGATAATTTCAGAATTTCTTATGAATAAGGAGTTGTTTTTGACAGTGTGATAGTACCATTTGTCAACGCAGATAACACAACGGTATAGCACACCTCAAGGTAAGTATGCGAGACTGTGAAATCCTGAGCCCATAAAGCGTCAAGTACATATTGCAGTGCAACTTGATAATCTCTAGGCCTCGACACAGAATTGCAAGCCTTCTGTGTAACCCACAGATTGGTCACGTAAAGTTATTAACAGGAGGTAGACCCCAGTACTTTTATGTCCCTAACCAAATTACCGAACTTGCTCATATTTCCCACACGTCTAAAGCTTGCTGCATGCTAGACTGTTCACTTAATAAACCAATTTAGGCCTGCATAAAACACATATATAGTCGAGAGATATAGAATTATGTTGCTAATATTATATTGAGCTTTTCGTGTGTTTTAAAAAACGAAATAAATGTAAACCACCCTGTACAGGCCTGGACAGGCTGCAGGAGGTTGAGGCTCCCGGCAAGTCCAGTAAATGGACACATGGATGTTGCAAGATAGTCGCCTAAACACGCCGACCTGTTACTCATTTCCATTAGGAACCGAGTCGACGCCAGGTGCATGGTGCGGCCGGAAAGAATTAAGTCCTCCATTAGTGACCTTCTGACTAGGAGCGCAGAGCCTCAACCTAACGCGCCACCGCCTGCCCCCTTGTGAAGCAAAGAGAAGAACTTACATGGGGACCACGTGTTTACGTCCGTTCGTCTGTCCGTCTGTGACCTGTTATCAGCAACTGACGCTTTTGCTGGATTTATATAAATATAGGTACAGGAAATTTGAGGGTTGTTTGACTGTGCATCTTCATCATGAAATAAAGTGAAATGCCAACTTGATGCAACAGGCAAAAGAAATCTATGCATATAGAGAGCTAACGAAACTTCAATAAATTACCTAGTTGCATCAAGCTGGCATTTCACTTTATTTCATGATGAAGATGCACCGTCAAACAACCCTCAAATCTCAATGTGCCAAACAGACAAAAGAAATTTACGCATATAAAAAGAGCTAAAGAAACTTCAATAAATTACATTGTTGCATCAAGTTGGCATTTCACTTTATTTAATTTAGAAACAGGAATTCCTATAAAATTTGTCCAGCAAGCGCAAGTTCCTTAAAAATAACGCCAGTGACAATCATGCTTTTACGTGAGGACTTAACTAAATTTATAACCCTACGTTTCATATTCTCGACAGACTTTGGGTGAAAATTCTGTGATTCAATAGTCAGTTCCGTGAAAATCAGGGTAGATAATGTCATGATTTACATATAAAATTTTGCATTAAACTTTATCTTGTTCATATCCGTGCACAAGTGTCACTGTATCAAACAAAGACCGACTAATGCACTCCTACATTATTAAATCACCATTCCATTGACATTTTACGTAACACCAATACGTTTCAGCCCTTAAAGCGTCATCTTCAGAGAATGTAACTGAACTTGGCAAGTACCAGCTGCGTGACTCATACAGCTGTCACGTAACATAGTGCACGCTACACACTAAGATGGATTTTGCAACTGGTGATTCATTTTGTTTACCACCTCTGGTAAAATGTATCAGTTATATTGCCTGAAGATGACCCTTCAAGGGTTGAAACATGCTCGAGTTACTAACAGTGTTAACGAAGTGGTCATTTAATAATATATCAGTGCATTTGTCGATGTTTATTTGATAAAAACTTCGCGTGTATTTTCTACACTTTTCGTCCTATTTGTATACGACTTTGTATTGGAGATGTTCACATGAGGTTATTGTGTGGTTTTAATTTCCGTATGTTGTGCTACACGTCGGAAGGTCGCAGGTTCGATCCCAGCTGGTGCTATTGAAATTTTTCATTGATATAAAACCCTTCCGATCGCACTATGGCCCTGGGGTCAACTCAGCCTTTAACAGAAATGAGTACCAGGAGCATTTCCTGGGGTTAAAGGCGGCCAGTGCGTAAGGCTGACAACCTTACCACCATTCTGTTCCGTTGCCATGAAATCTGGGATCCTTAATTTCCTGGAACCCTCTGGGCCACTCCAAGCCCGTAACGGGACTGCTTTTTATTTCCGTAAAAACGCGTCACGAGGGAGACCCTGTTTTACGTACTGGCATATAGCAACTTACATCCGTAACTTCCACATCCATTGTCCGCTTTTGTTGAAACTGTAAGTGACATCAACGTAATGATTTCGAGAATTGAGGGTGGTTTTGGGAAAATCCGAAAAGAAGGGCCGTGTTCTTCTTGTGGGTGTAAATGGCATATCATTTACGACGTGCACAGTTGTGCCCTGTGACATTTCGAAAATAAAGAACGACTTGGTAAGAGCCCAGCACTACGTCAGGAAGCACGCAGTTTGCACTCTTATTCTGGCCTGCATAAACGTCGAATGGTAAATTTACAACTGAAATGTCTGTGAGAATATTCTTAAATCGATACAGACATTATTTACGTCGTGATTTCTCTTAACGAGATGTCTGCAGAGGACAGTTCATATGACAAACAAAACAAACAACTACACACACAAATATGTACATTTACTGTATTATAAACAGCGTAGCCTTCTACATATTCAGCCACCTATTTTGGCCAAATTCAGGTGTTCTTTGCGTAGAATTTCAAAAACATTTGCGAAAATAAAATGCTAAGTTTCAGAAGAAAGGCTTAAAGTATATGTAAAAGAATAAAAAAGATAAAATTACTTGTGCTGAAATGTGTGTCCATATGCTGTATGTATGGTGACTCCATCCTCTACACGATCACCCTCCGTAACTTTGTTGCCCCGACGTGCTCAGTCTGGTAGGTGATCCTCTTCCGGTAAGCGGGTGTGGTTCACCGAATAACATACAGTTTTAATTATTGTCTTTTCACTTACGTTTTATTTATTAAATTTATTCTTGATATAAAATAAAGTAGCATTATATCCAGTAAAACAACTAGATCATTTCTAGGAAACTGACACAGTCACTTGCACTCCCCCACTCACACCTCTTGTGCGCGACTGACTCCTTTACTGGACTGCTAGCGTCCGTTGTCCGCTGCTTGCGTTTTCTCATCTAAATCTCTCCCATCATTCTTATCACCAACGGTACCGAATATACGCTGACAGATTAACTTACAGTGCATGCCATGAACCTTCTGTAACTGACGCCAGCAATCCTAAGAAACACCTATACTAAAAATGATCGCCTACAATCCAAATGGAGATGGTGGTGTTGTGTCTGCTGGCTTCGCTATTACCTTATGTACAGTATATGAACAGTATATGTACAGTATATGAACAGTATATGTACAGTATATGAACAGTATATGAACAGTATATGAACAGTATATGTACAGTATATGTACAGTATATGAACAGTATATGAACAGTATATGTACAGTATATGTACAGTATATGAACAGTATATGAACACACACTTCAGCACAAGTAATGTTATCAGTTTTTTATATTTTAATATCTATTTTATACATTTTATTTAAAACTGCACATTTTAAATTCGTAAATTGTTTTGACGTTCTACGTAATACTCTTATACCCTTCACAGAACACCTCCCTGAAGATAGCCACAATACGTGGCCGAAACATGTAGGAGGCTAATCTATTTATACTACAATAAATTTACACACTTTTATATGCACTTGTTGGTTTTGTTTCTCATAGTGAATAATCAGCTCATGATCAGGAATTATTTAAAAAAGGATAATTTTTGTAGAGTGATGAACAGAACTTTTAGTCCCAAAAGGTTTTTAGAAATGTTTATTAACACTTACAATTAGGTTAATTCGTTCTGCAGCTGCAGGGTTGTAGCCTTCCCACAAATTCGGAAGAACTAACTAAATATCTGAATAAAAGTCTTCCTTAGGACTTAAAAGGAAAGCTTCTATTCAGATACCCAGTTCAATTCTTTCTTTTTTTTTCGAAATTTCTGGAAGGGTTGCAACCCAGTAACCCTTATGGGCAATCAGCCCTGGTCAATAGATACGACAGGGTTTTAAGTTATGGACACTGACTCCTTCTGCCTCATTCAAATCAGTAGGTGCTTTCTGACATTTTCGCTTGAGTATGGAAAAGATGTAGTTCCTGAAATATGCGGGTTTTCGGGTAACAGAAGACCAAGTATAAGAATCAAGTAAGGCTCACTGTGAAAACAAATGCTGACCCATGCTTTTAAACGTTACATTTATAATACACACGAGGCTGAATATTTAGGAGTGTCGCCAGTGTTGAAGTCCGGTGAAAAGGGAGGCCGACAACAAGAAGCTATACAGGTCTTAGTATAACATGCCATGAAGGCACCGATGGGGAGTAGATGCATAATCACGCTGTCCTAACCTCGGCGCTAGAGACAGGTGTGTGGTCAACGCCACGTCCGGGCCGCGGTATCCATTAAAGGAGGTTGGGCGGGCTTCAGGGTAGATTTGGATGGGCTTTGGTGAAGATAATTCGCTTTCCTCCACCGGGGATCGAACCCTGACTATCCAGCGAGTGGCTATACCGACCAGGCTATTCTGGCTCCCTGTAGTAGTCTGATTTCAATTCTTAAAAGAACAAAGAAACTTGGGTCGAAATCTGAACACTGTGCTTTCCGAATATGAGAGACGAGTGACGTAAAGAGACTTGCCGTTTGTACCAAGCCATTCACTTACAGTGTTATAGCTGTTCCCTTCTGCTGCTCCTCACTTCTTATTCTCAACTTTCTTACGGTTATTAGCCGAGTTTAATCAAGAGGGAGCGTAGCGAAAAGTAGCCACGTTTAATACGCACACGGAGACTGCGGAAGAAAAAAAAAGTCCCCTTAATAGACGCCCTACGTAGTTTCTTCTAGCTGCTACTCATCCACTTGCAGTGTATTTCCTCCCCCATATTTCCACCCGTTAGTTCTGCTTTATATCAATATTTGTGACGATAAGCCTCGCCGTTAAAGATGTTCGGAATTTTGTGTGCTGGGCCCCGTTGGGAGATACGTAAATTCAAACGAATATCGATAGGGTAAATGATTTTTTTACCAATTGTTATTTACTATATTTCATACTACATGTTTCTGCCTCTTTTAGCCATCATCAGGGGCATCTAAATACAAAAAAAAAAAAGCTAAGAGAAAGATTATTTGGAACCCAAAAGTTTTTAAGGTGCGTGATTAGTTGACAAGCCAGAGGGGGGGGGGGGGGGGGGGTGTTTTTTTTATGTTTTTGGAGTTGGGGGTCTTATTTTTAACCTCTGCCCGTGTGGTGGGGGCGGGTGCTTGCA
>Ga0123355_10002794_pt1 | contig 24774 bp, 9 predicted proteins | sample TergutEmb28metaG_3_FD_89872 | JGI IMG/M metagenome (GOLD analysis project Ga0123355, IMG submission 89872) | Embiratermes neotenicus P1 segment gut microbial communities from Petit-Saut dam, French Guiana - Emb289 P1 | ecosystem: Host-associated > Arthropoda: Insects > Digestive system > Gut ...
AGCAATACGTGCCAGTTGGTTGTGGTGAGGAGCCGTAAGCAGTATCGTTGGAGATGCACCGGCTGCACCAGTAACGTTATTCCATGTTTCACCACCATCAGGTGATAGTTGCCAACGGAAAGTGTGGGCATGGGTTACCGGATATACATCTGCTGTAAGTGATTGAGCAACGGCAGGTACACCACGGATTGCAATATCAAGCTCTTCTGCAACCTCTCTAAACGGAATTGCTTCTGAATTTAGAGAATCTCCGGCATGTGTTACCACAACACGGATGAAGTTACTGAGATTGTCCATATCTTGCTCAACGAGATACAGGCGTCTGTTCGTTGTAACTGCGCTTGGAATGTGATTTGTTTGACGATTAGGTCCGGCAACTTGTCCTGTTCCTAGTGGACGGTTTGGTACATTGGTCCACGGTCCATCTGGTGTAGGTCCATGCTGCCATTGATATGTAGCATTTGGAGAAAGTGGTTGTCCAGGAGGATTGCTGACCGCATATGCATCTAAATATAGATTTGGAACAGCATTTCCTGTGACTTCAACATCAACAAGAGTTGCGGGTGTTGCAAATGCACTGGATTCAGGTCTTGGACCATTCCATACTCTTACATAATCAACGAGCATTTCTGAGAAGAAATCATCACAGAAATGCATGCCGGCTCCTAATGGCCACGCTGCAGGTGTAGATGATGCTCCGCCTGCTTCTGTTGAAAGCTTGATGTATGTCGGGTTATGGCTTATTTGATGTACCGCTCTGTTGCCTGAACCCATTCCAAATTCATGTCGACCATACTCTACACCGTTTATAAACATAGTGTAGCTAGTTGGTGTCCATTCCATTGAGAATGTGTGCCAGTTGCCATCAAAAATATCAAAACCATGAGCTGCATTTCTGTTTGAGCCCATACTAAAGCTTCTTGAACCTTGCCATACGCCATCAACCATACCGCCCCAGCCATTCCAGTGGAAAGCCGAGTTGAACTGGCTGTTGTTATAGTTTGCGGCAGAGCTGATGATAGCTTCTACTATATCTAATTCAGCACCGGTTCTTCCTTGACGTGCAGCTGCACCTTGATGGAAGTTTACGTTAGTACCTTGGTAGCGGTTCATGAGCCAGAATGCGCCCCACATTCCACGTTCTTTTGGAAGTTGAATGCGAGCTTCCCAATAACCGAAGCTTTGCTCAAAGTATATTTCATACCAGTCATGAGATATTGTGCGCACTGCACCTGATCTGAGAGCATTTTCTCTTTCACGTGCATTTGGATTTATCCAGCTGTAATCAAGCAGCAGATCATTGATATACGCTTGATAGTCGTCAACGGTCTCTCTAATGAGTTCGTTCGACAATACGAGGATGTGATTGCCATCGCGTACTTCAATGTTAGCATTATCCATACTCCAGTATGACATATGTTGACGCCACATACGGTCTGTTGCACGAGCAAAGTGTGTTGTTATTCCGCCATGTCTGTCATATGGGTTGTATTCACCTGAGAAGTCATCAAAGAAAGTGACAATTGCCGGTTGTACAGCTCCGGTTGGTTCAAATTCGATTGTGATAACCAAATTATTGCCAGCTTCTTCAATTTCAATATTTGCAACACCGTCAGTCGGTAGACCCTCGAGTTGCTCAAGAGTTGTACCTGTGAACGTTGCAGGTTTTGTTGTTGTACATGAAGTGAAGTTTGGAGGCCATACAGGACGCTCTACGCCGTATTGGTTCAGAACACCCGGTCTGAGTGCCCAGCCGCGCGGGTCATCCATGTTATGCGGAGGAACACGGTCTCCGGCATCATGTGGATTTTCACATTCAGGGTCATCACAGAACACTACGCTCCACCAACCATTTCCACCTTCTGGAAGGCTGGTCAAATGCGGCTCCAATGTGACTATTGCAGTGTACGCCTGGTTTGGTAAAAATGCACGTGGCACTGCCGGATACCATTCGATTGATTGATAGTAACCATAATTATGTTCTAAGACATATCCTGCACTACCATTAGGACGTAAGAACAGTCTATAGAAGCCTGTTGGGAAGTGTCCTGCTACAGGTCTTGCAACCGGTCGAACATCGTAGACAAATCCGTCATCACTCGGCTCAAACTCGTTATTGATATCATTGCCATCATTGAATGCATTTTCACCGAAAACTAGTGCTCCCTCCTGTTCAACAACATATATTTCGTTTTCTATTGTTGGGGTAAGCTCATCTGTTTCCGGTAACGCTGATGCAGTTGGAGCTATGATGGATGCCATAAGCACGATTGCAAGTAAGATTGCCAGAAATTTCTTGATTTTAGTTGATTTAGTCATATACCTTCTTTCGTTTGCCGTTTTTAGTTCGGCAACTCCTTTCATTGTAACTATTGTTTTCGTTTACTACAAATTATTTTCCCTTGATCACCTTCCCTTCTCGCTGTACTGTATTACGGACACCAAGGTACGTCAACAATAGATGAAACACTTGGGCTTTGATAGGTTTTCGCAGCATTACTTCGGCGCTACAAGAAATTTAGCGAAGCGTAGCAAAGAATCTGCTAAAAACAAACACCCTTTGTCTATTGTCAACGCACCCTGGAAAATGTTTTATACAAAACTATCTGTTAGGCTAACATACTTAATTTAATTGAGTAACATTTGCATTGCGGTTTATGTTAAATGGAACCGGACCGGCTGCTAATCCGTCAACATGAGTAAGCCAGTTGGTTCCGGCGCGTACTTCAAACCTTCCGTGATTGACTATGTTTCCATAATTTCGAACCGTTGAATTTGTTACATTCTCTACATAGCCATGATTAATTAGTCTGCCGATAGGGGTAACTACTATCGTTCCGCCGCCTGTTCCGCTGCCTTGATTGTTAATCCTGCCACCCTCTTCTACGAGAAGTCTGCCTTCAACAATCAGTGTAGCACCTCTTTGGATATTAAGAGTGGTTGTTACTGTCAGTGTTCTACCAGCCGGTATTACAAACGGACTGTGCTGCTCAAAGATACCTAAGTTATTAGGAGTTGAAAGTATTACATCCCCCTCTGCCAATGCGTCTGCTAAACGATTCGGGTTTGATCCGGTAAATACTTGTGCGGGTCTCTCCATTGCAGATTCCGGCTTGGGACCGTTCCAAACTCTTACCCAGTCAACAATCATCTCGCCAGATTCTACACGGTGCCAACCTAGCCCATTAGTAACATCATTTCTTTCGCTGACATAGATACAATCATCGCAGCTTCCGAAGGGACACGGTTTAGCAAGACCGGGTCCGGTTGTGCCTAAGCCTGACCAATCAGCGGCTTCAACGGATAGCTTCATATAGTTCGGGTTTTCAGCTATGCCTGCGAAGTGACGCGGGTCATTTAGCATATGAGGACCAATAAGACCGCCCCAGCCCCAGCCTTCTTCAACATTAGGGTCTGTGCTTCCGCCCCAGTTGAATGTTTCATGTCTGCTGAAACGCGCCCATTCTATGTCATTTATAAGGAAAATATAGTCAGTTGGAGTCCATTGTACTGCAAACAGATGCCATTCGCCATCATAGATGTCACCAATTTCCGCCAAATAATCATCGCTGGGAATCCAGTTGATATTACGGTTTCTGGTCGCAGCATTAGGTCCAAATAAATGGTTAGTTGGATTTGCATGATCATATACGTAGCCATTCCAGTGTGAAGCAGCATTGAAGTTACGGAATGGGTTGGCTGCTGTTTCGATTTGATCAATCTCGCTGCCTATACGTGCTGAACGCACACCTCTTTGTACTGAGCCTTGTGCGTACATCAGCCAAAACGCGCCCCATGTAGCATTAGCAGCTGGGAATTTTACACGCGCTTCATAGTGACCAAATGCATGCTCAAAGTACAAGTTTGCTGTTTCTCCACCAGTTTGACCGCGAGTACGGACTGAACCAGATTCTATCCAGTTATTTCTTATAAATTCTGATGGAGGGAGCGACCATGCAAACTGATCAGCAAGATAAGGATTATGCTGGAAACCTAGTCTGAGGACATTGCCGCCGGTTCCGTATGCACGCTCTACTATATCAGATTGGCTGTTTCTCCAACTGTCCATGCCTTGACGGTTGCTCCACTGTGGTGATCTTGCAAAACCAGTAGTTAGTCCTTGTGGGAAATTATTAAACTCACCGGAGAAATCATCAGAAAACACGAGTGACGCTTCTTCCATTTCTGAACCGGTTGCTTCAAAAGTGATATGGATGCTCAAATTACCATACATAACATTGCTTCCGACTGTGGCAGGACTTTGACCGAATTCCCAATCAATATCCGTTACACCGGGAAGATCCCAAAGGCTTTCAAAACGAGGTTGTCCACCATCTCCAAAGTTGGCTGAAGAGCCAAGACCGAAGTTAGCCGGGGTTATGCCGTTGCCATGGAAGCCTGCAATTCGAGCAAGCGTACGGTTTGCTGCATTATTCACGCCAGGAACCGGGAGCAAACTACTTGTTGCTGTACCGGAAGCTTGACCCCAACGATCATTAGGTTCAAGCAGTACTGTAACAGTATATACAGTATCGGGCAGGAAATAATGTTCAAGCGCAGGATACCATGTAAATGTTGTGTGAAAACCATTTGCATTGGCATTGCCTTGTCCATTATCTCTTGATGGGTTTAGGAATGCACTTGATGGGAACTCACCTGCGACAGGTGTACGAATCATTCTTATATCACCAACTCTGCCTTCATGCAGACTATCGCAAATACAGGTGTAAGCTCTGCAGTCCTCACAAAGCTCAAATACGCACACGCAATCTTCTAATTGACACTCGTCACAGAGATTAGGACCCGGCTCACCGGGTTCGTTGACGGCAACGAGAACTGCTTCACGCAGAAATACATCATGTGCCGGAAGATCAGGAAAACCGCCGAATATCAGATTGAATTGGCGCTCGGTATTTGCTGCTTGCGGTGCAATAGTGAAAGGACCAAATGTTTGCCATTCTGTGGTCAAATTGATTCTGGAAGTTTGCCAAGGATTGCTAAGTTGCCAATCCATTGGGCGGGCAATACTGGCTCTGGCAGTAAAATAGAATTCATATTCTACGTCTGCTCTAAAGGTATACATTTGTTGAAACATTAAATGCCAGTTTGCTGTTCCCGAGTTATTAATTGCAACTCTTTGGGAAGGGGCGTCAGCACCTGTAGTCAAGACTTCCATAGCTCCAAGTGATGCGGGAGCAAACAATTGTACAGTCCACGGTGAAGCAACTGCATTCATTGGAACTGTGAAGTTACCATCTTGAAGACGATTGACCGGCGTCGATGCGGAATCTGTGTCAATGTATGCGATAGCTGGCGAAGCCATTCCAAATATCATGGCTAGACATAACACGATAGTTATAAGCTTGAATAAGTTCTTACGCATCTCATTCCTCCTAAATATTGATTTAATTTTTGGATAATTTGGATAATATTTTTTTCATAATAAACAAATTGCCTTATTTTGCTATGAAACAATATGCGACTATTTTTCGGTTTACTAAATCAACCGGATTTCCTCCTTCCTACAATTTTTTAAAGCCTTCCAGAAAATTTTTGTTCGACAGATTGAAAAATTGCACACTGTTTTAGTGGAACTCTAGCACAATGTAAAACGTTTTACAACAAGATCGGGACTTTATTTTCGTTAAACATCAATATTCTACTAAATGCACAAAAAATGTATATTTTTTTGCACAATATCAACAACATCATTCTTGAGTGTCGATGCAATGATTATCGTTTTACATTTTTTTACACCAAAATATAATACTAATACTATGCACTGATTAAACAGTAGATAAGATTTGTGCGGATCTTTTTTGTCAGGTGTCGTGGCAAAACTGAAGGAATGTCACTGACCTTTCAAGGTTTTGACGTGGCGCATGGCGAAAAATGTACCGCAAATATGTCTACTGGTTAGTCGGTGTTTAGTATTAGTGACCAGTATCGGTATTAGATTGAAATTGATTTAACCCGCCCCTTACTTGAAGTGGCGGGTTATACTCACGAGTATAGATAATTTTCAGTCCTATTTTTCGTTTAACAAAAGGTCTAACATCTCATCAAGGGGTACAGTTGCCAGAGAGATCGACGTATCACAGCACCCGTAGTATATGTAAATCATATCATCATGTATCAGATTTGCTGTTGGGAACACTGTGTTGTTGATGACAAGACCGAACCTTTCATAATACATTTCCGGCTCCAGAATCGGGCGACGTGTACGAGCGATAACTTTGCGCGGATCATCTAAGTCAAGCAACATTGCCCCTACGCGATATATAGAATTGGAGTCTACGCCGTGATATAAGACAAACCACCCCTCTTTTGTTTTGAGAGGTGAAGCTGCTCCGCCAATCTTGAGACCCTCCCATTCCGGTACTTCTGCTGTGGCGAGAAGTTCCGGCTTTGACCAATCATGCAAATCCTCAGAAAAGGAAATCCACATACCCGGCATATCTGTACCATACTCTTCACCAACGTATTGCATCGGACGTCTCAAAATAGCAAACTTTCCATCGATTTTCTCAGGGAACAATGCATTATCCCTGTCATCGATGTCCGCAGGCGTTGTATAGCACAATTGCTCAAAGTCCACTCCGTTTTTAGAAATAGCAATACCCGAACGCGTCATCATTGGCTCAACACCATTCTCGGCCCACTCAGGATAGTTTTCTGGATAGTAAGTCGGCAAAGATATGCCGGTGGGCCAGCAGTCAAATGCATAGGGTTGTAACGCATAACACATATAGAAGATTCCGTCAATCTTAACAACTCGCGCATCTTCTACAGAACCATCCGGAAAACCCAGCATTTCGGCGGTAAAAATCGGCTCATCTGAAGCAATTTCAAAATTTATGCCATCTTTGCTCCTTAAAAGACCTATACTTGTTTTAAAAGGGCGCAAGCTTCCGGCAGCCCGCTCATACATCAGGAACTCACCGTTGTCATATATGACCCCCGGATTGAATACTGATACTCTTCGAAAATCGTGCACCCCCGGAACAACTATTGGGTTTGACGGACATCTTTTTAAAGTCATAGTAAATAAATCCTTTCTCAGTTCCGACACATGTCAGCATCATCGGAACATATTTTTGTTGTTTTTTACATAATCGTTGAATAAGAACAATATTATCACATATTGGTATAAAATCAAGAAGTAAACTCTATCATCATTTCAGATTTGCATTATTCACATTATTAGACAATTTATTCAGGTTTTAAATTGCTTTTTTGTTGACACTAATAAATCCTGGTGTTATAATTGCGCAAGCTAAACGTTTCGCGCATGTTGATAAAAGGTTGGAGTGTTTTATCAAATGGAAGAAAGGAGGTATCGAGAAACGGGCAGCGAAGCCCATACTCCGAATAAATAATGCTAAAAGGTAATACAGATAATGTAAGTAAATTCATTTATATTTGAAAAGAGGGTAAATTTTATGCATGATTCTTATTTAAAGGGAAAGAAATCACATAAACTACTTAGTATAATGTTGATACTTTGTATGTTTGCAACTATGTTCCCGATGTTTGGAAGCACAGCTTTGGCCACTGAGGCCGAACCTGTGAATCTTGCATTGGGACTAGATAGATCAGCTTATACCGCAAGTGCAGAATCCCCTGAGGATGGCGGTCGCCGAGAAGCATGGAGGGCTTTTGATGGAATCACAAGTGGTCCGGCCGTGCCAGAAGGCGGTGACAGCCGATGGGGATCCGGGTATGGTGATGACCACTGGATACAGGTGGATCTTGGACAACCTGCCACCATAAACCGTGTTGACCTATATTGGGAAGGCGGTTACGCATTACGCTATGTTTTGCAAGTCGCTGATTATCCCGGTGGTGCATTCAGGACTGTAGATAATACTCATGAGCACCAGGCCAAACCGGGCGGTTTGGGTGACCATGTGAACTCTATTATATTTGTTCAACCTGTTACAGGACAAATTGTACGTATGCAGGTGCTGCAAGGGGGACCATGGGGCAACTCTCTATGGGAATTCAAAGTTTGGGGAACTATGGGAACAACCGGTCTCGAACCTTGCGATGGTTGCGGATACGAAGATTGTGTATGTGTTGTGGACACATTTTTGCAATACACCCCCGATGATGCCGAACCGAGAAACCTAGAGCGCGATGACAGTGTTACGGCAGTTGCCTCTTTTGAACGGACAGACGATGGCGCTGCAGGAACTGCAATCTCTGTTCTTGACCAGACCGGTGCACCGAGCCGATGGGCGAGCAGCCGCGATGGACTTGGAGGACAAGGTGTCAATCAGCAAGAATGGATATATATCGATCTTGGTGAAACTAGAGCCATAAATCATGTTATCCTGAATTGGGAAGGTGCTCATGCCACGGTATATGAAATGCAGATTTCCCATGATGAAACACCACAACCGATGACTGCTGCTCAGAATGCAAATATCGGCGCTGTGTCTCCATCTTCACCGATTACAAAAGATTGGATAACAGTAGCAACAATAGAAAATGGCACGGCAGGATCTAGAACTATCCCTATTGAAGCAAATGCCCGATTTATTCAAATGAGGGGCATTAACGCGAATGCTGCATGGGGATATTCTTTATACACATTTCAAGTTATAGGCACTGATTTGTATGTGCCGGATTTTCGCATTTTGCACGTCAATCAGGAAACGGGTGACGATATTGTAGCTTCAGAAGAACTCGAATTAGGTGCTGCAGAAGTCACATTCGCAACAATCAACGCCGCTGCTCAACTGGCAGAGCCTGGTGATACAGTGCTTGTTGCACCGGGTGTTTACCGTGAGCATGTCATGCCGGCACGGGGTGGTGATTGCGAGGATACCCGTATTACATATTTAGCTGACGGCGAAGTTTTTATTAAAGCTTCAGAACAAATCCCGACGGTCTTTAATGGAGATGAGATTGGTTGGATTCCTGATCTCGCTCCCGGCGTATGGAGAGTAAACGTACCTAATCAATTCTTCATGCCTCCAGATCGTGGCGGACGAGGCTCACCCGGATGGACTAACGGAACGAGTCACACCGTCAATGATGAACTTGGAATCCTGGATTACTATAACCCATTCCGCCAAAGATGGCATAACATTGGCGGAGGTATCACAGCGGGCGATGTCTATGTAGACTACTATGCATTCAACCAAGTTGAAACACTTGCAGCCGTGAATGCCGGAGTAAGAAGATGGTTTGCCCACTATGACAGAGCAAATGAACAGACAGTCATCTTCGCAAATTTTGGTTCGATAAATCCAAACGACCCGGACCATCTTGTGGAAATCAATACAAGGCGACAAAATTTTGCGCCGGAAATAACAATGCTGCCTTATGCACGACCTGACGGCACAAGACTATCAGGCGGCTGGGGACTGGGCTTTATAACAGTTGACGGCTTTACCATGATGCATGCCGGCAACTGGTATTCAAGTTTCCCCGATCAACCTGAAAGAGCCCAAATGGGCGCTATCAGTGTCTCCGGCGGCTACAGATGGATTATTCAAAACAACCGAATCATCAATCCTGCATCAATAGGCATTGACATTGGTTTGGGCAGTGATATGTGGGCAGGAAACGGCGATCGTGGCGTCACCCAAAACAAGCCCCTCGTCGGCGTCGGCACATGGTTCACCGATCAGTACCGCTATGGTCATCACCTTGTCCAAAACAATTTTATTGACAGAGCAGGACAAAGTGGTATTGTTGGTGTGTTCTCATTCAGAGGTCAAATCATCAACAATCAGATCATGAACACGAACTACAGATTACGTCAAGATGGTGGCGGTGCTGAAACCGGTGCCATCAAAATGCACTACATGAACGAAGGTCTTATCAAAGGCAATTACATACATAATAGCCACACCTCAAACGGCGGCGGCATATGGCCTGACTGGGGATGCCAAGGTGTTCGCGTTACTCAAAATATCGTTATAAACGCTGATAACCCGTTTTATGCCGAAGCTGTTTACGGTCCGATTCTTGTTGATAACAACATCTTTATCGGCACAAATATGCGGACTTTGGATGCATCAGGTGTTGTGTGGGCTAACAACTTTATCGCCAGATCACCGCGTGTTGTATACCCTGACAGCCTGATTATGATAGACCATCCTGCAAATGCCCCGGGTCCTGTTGTCAATGTCGACGGCAGAGGACGTAATACCTACTGGTTTGAATGGTATTCTATGGTTCCGGGCATGGGACGCAACGTGCATAGCAACCCGGTCTTCAATTGGTTTGAAGTATCGCACCCGAGACAGGATTTCTGGTGGTACAATAACCTTTCCGCAGGCAACCCGTTCCCTGTCACGAATACTGCTACCACAGGCGCGTTTGCCCCTTACACTTGGACACACAACAATGTCAATACGCACAGTAGCGCACTGACAGATGTTACTTTCACTGCAACGCCGGACTTGTTCAGTCTTGATTTTAATCTCAACACTGACGTTCTTGGCGGACATGTGCGCGCAACACAGGAAACTTTCAGAGGGCAAATCCAACATCCAAGAAATAGAGATGCTCAAGGCGGGTTGATTCCCATCGTCTGGGAGAACGCTCAGGATATACAGGCCAACGTTGATCACGACTTCTTCGGCAACCCATTGCCACTAGACAGCGATAACGTAGCCATTGCCGGACCTTTTGCAAATGCAGTACACGGCGCAAATTCCATGCAACTATGGCCGCGCCCGGGTACCCCGGCAGTTCCACAGCCTTTCCCAATCAATCCACCGGACGATGGTGGTGTGATTGAGCCACCGAGAACAAACATTGCTCGATTTAGAGTATATGCAGATAACTCTCATCTAGATCCGCATCCGGATCCAAACCTGCAACTTGAATTCCATGCACAAAGAGCCTTTGATGGCAGTAGCACAACTTACTGGCATTCAAGACCGGAAGATGGTGCTGACGTGTGGATGCAAGTAGATCTGCAAAACTATTACGATATTGAAGAAATCGTCATCAACTGGCATCAGAATTATGCAAGACAGTTCAGAATTCTTGTATCTGAGGATGGTGTCGAGTGGAGAGATATGTTCGTACAAAGTGATGCAGACCGTGTGCTGAACTTTGCAGGTGATCCTCTTCAATATGAAGAATCAATTACAGCCTTTATCGGGCTGGGTGATGACCCTGCTGACATAGAAGATACATCAAAGCACGTGCGTTTTATCCGTTTCCTCGGTGTACAGACCGCTACTCCGAACGGTATTGGTATACGAGAGTTTGAGGTATATGGAACCCGCGCACCATTCAGGCAACCTGACAGATGGTATCCCGCAGGCGATTACTCTGGACCTCCCGATACATGGCCAAGGATTAACCTTGCCAGGATGTCAGTTCTTCCAGGCGACCAGTGGAACCCGTTTTCGAGAGCATTTGCATCGTTTGCTCGCCTTGACGGTACCGCTGCGCATGCGGCATCCAATGCAATAGATGGCAATCTTGGAACTCGCTGGAGTAATGACCATGGGAGTGCTACCAACAGCGACTGGATATATGTTGACCTCGGCGATATATTCACCATTGATACAATAATCCTTCGTTGGGAAGGTGCCTTTGCCAGAGATTTCCGTATTGAAGTTTCTTACGATGCAGGATATGGTGATTCTAACCGTGTAGCTGCTCCTGCTACCCGTGGCACTGCCACATGGGCAGATAATGTCAACCACGCTACAGATAATATGACATGGAGGACTATCCACACTGTAGTTAACGGCAGTGGTGGTGTTCAAACACTCAATCTCAGGAACATTCTTGGTGACACCGTTGATGCCAGGTCTATCCGTATGGTTGGTACAGCTGCGGCAAATGCATGGGGCTACTCGCTGTGGGAATTCGAAGTTTGGGGAACCAGACAAGTCGAACGCGAACCACAACCAAGAGAAAATATAGCATTACGTCAACCGGCACTTGCATCATCAGAATCAGGTACAAACGTGGCAGCCAACGCATTCGATGGCGAAGCGGACACTCGATGGGGTGCATCTCAGGCTAATCCTCAATGGCTTCAAGTTGATTTGGGTGCAATTTTCGACATCACAGATGTGAATATAGATTGGGAAGCTTCATTTGCGGCCAATTACTACATCCAAGTATCTGATGATGGAGAAGAATGGCTGACAGTCTATACTCAAACCAATGGCAGAGCAGGTGTGATAGAACATGTGCTTGACGCAAGAGGGCGTTATGTACGAATTTTCGCACCGGTAGGCACAGGTCCTGCAGGATGGGGTATTTCGATTTGGAATGTTGAAGTTTTCGGTGAACTTGCACCGCTTCCGCCTCTCCCTGGACGCTTCCCACAACCAATTCTGCCTAGGACGGCACACCCTGGACCATTCAGTGACGATCCGATGATTGGTGAGTCAAATACAATTCCTGCCGCTTATATGCGTTGGGTCAATGCATTGCCGGCGGGTAACGGCAGATTCGGAGTAATGGTATTTGGTGATCCCCTTCAAGAAATTACAATATTCAATGATGAGCATATGTTCCTTGCACGCCCTGAGCCTACATGGCCCGGACATCCGCACCACGCAAGAAGACTTCAAGCTCACAGACAATTCAACCGCGTACCTATGACGTCAATCGAGGAGATACGTCAATTATTGCTTCAAGATACACGTGAAGGATTCCTCGCAGCCAACAATAGAGCTAACGAAACGCACGGCTGGCAAGTCGGCGGTGAAGGAACAAAGCATCCGGCATTCTATATGTCAATCACACATCCGGAAATGGGAGCAGTGAGAGATCACTATCGTTATACCGATTACCGTGATGGTTATATCGGTGTAAGGTGGACTGATGACAGAGGCGATTGGGAACGTGTCTCATTCGTGTCCAGAGCTGACAGAGTGACTGTACAGCATTTGACCGCACCATCAGGCAGTGACACATTTGATACACATATCGATCATGCAATACATGGCGATATGGGCTTGCTCCAGATAGGGATGACTTATGAACGCAACAACTGCGAAGACTTCCTCAACTTCAGAGTACACTATTCACCGGCAAATGCTCCAGGAGCACCGCTGTACTCAGGCTGGCCTAATCCACATACAGGCAGTTGGGATGCCGGTTATGAAGGTGTAACAAGAGTTCTCACAGATGGTAATCGCACACTTTCAGAGACAGGTATTATGATTACTGATGCGACTTACATTCTGTTGCTCACTACCACAGAACGCTACACAGGTCGCTATCCCGGAAGAATTCCCGGAACATTCGACCTAAGAACACCAGATGATCCCTTGTATGAAGGACACTATACGGCAGAGGACATGTGGTCTCAGGAATTGGTTCAGGCATGGATCAGCGAGCTCATTGATGGATTCGATGTTGATGATGAAGATTTATTCGAGCTTCTATTTGAAAGACATTCAGAGATACATCGCGACATAATGGAACGTGTGACTATGGACTTTGACCCATCTGATGGACAGCGTGCAATGTCTAATGAACAACTCATCGCACTGCAAAGAGCGACCCCACAGTCCATCATAACCGGATTGTATGAAAGAGCATTCTATTCCGGCAGATATCTCTTCCTTGCTGCCAGTGCTGAAGATTACGCACCTGACCTTCTCGGAAACTGGACAGGTAACGCCGGCGCAGGATGGGGCGGCTTCTACCACATGAATGCAAACATCAATCTGCAAATTTCTGGTGGACATATCGGAAATATGCCGGAGGCTATGGCAGGGTTCATCTCAATGCTCGAACACTGGCAAGAAGACTTCCGCTTCAATGCGTATATGCTTCTTGGCATAGGTAGAGACAGAGAAACTGATACAAGGATACCGGGCAGATATGGTATGTTGGTAGGTGGAAATACTCCGAATAAGGAAGGGCTTATCTCTTCACTCAACTGGGCATATCCTTACCATTACGTGACAGGTGGAATGGGCTTCCTGCTCTACCCACTCTGGGAATGGTATCTCATCACCGGAGATACTGATTTCCTTGAAAACACGTTCTATCCGCTGATTCGTGATATGGCTGCCGTCTATGAGGATTATCTCTTAGATAGAGTAGAGGATAATATGTTCCCGGCAGGACATCCACTTGCTGGCGTGATATCAGACAATCCGGATCACCCACTTTACCCACTTTATGACACATATATCTTTGTCGGGTCGATTTCTTCCGAAACATCACCGCAAGGCGGAGTCGGTCAAGGTCAGTCCCTAGTACTCAACGCTGTGTATGATATTTCCGGTGCACGCTTTGCACTACATTCGCTAATCTATACAGCAGAGAAACTTGGACTGGATTCAGATGAGGATATCGCAAGATGGCGTGAGATATATGATCACTTGCCGCCGTATCTTGTAAACGACCACGGCAGCTTTGCAGAATGGGCATGGCCGAGTATGATGAACTACAGCCCATATCCACATCGCCATTCCAGTGGATTAATGCCTTTCTGGCCGTTCCGTACAATTACTTATGAAGAAAATCCTGAACTGTATCACGCAGGACGTCAGTTCAATGACCGCAAACATGACAGAGGCACATACGAGCGTTCAGGACATGGTAGACAGCATGCATCACTGATAGCCGCAAACATGAACAACACACGCATTGTACGTGACAATCTCATAGATGTTGGAATGAATTTCTTCTGGAACAGCCTTGCAACAGCTCATGACTATGTAACATGGACACAGGCCGCAACAAGTACAGATTATTGTCAAGATACTTCAGGTTCAGTGCCGACAGTACTCATGGAAATGTTGGCTACAACAAACAGAGGAAGACTTGAATTACTGCCGGCTCTGCCGAGAGATTTCAGAACAGGCAGTGCCCAAGGCATGTTGGGTCGCAGCCAGTTTGTGATCGACGAGCTACGTTGGAACCTAGACGAACTTGAACTATATGTTACTCTGACATCCCTCATAGATCAGGAACTTGACCTGGTTTTACGTAAAGGAATGACAGGCTATGAAGTAGTAAGCGGCGGCGCAACAGTAGAAGGCTTCCACCGCGGTGCTGAGTTAGTGGTACTTGGGTTGGAAGCAGATGATACCACAACTATCCGTATTACTTTCACGGATGAAACAAGGGTCAATGTCGCTCTTCGTAAGCCTGGGTCAGCATCGTCTCAATCTAACGAGCAGCAAGGACCGGACAACGCTTTTGATGGTTTATCGAACACACGTTGGGGCTCAAGTCAAGCAAATCCACAGTGGCTGCAAGTAGATTTATTAAACGAGTATGCCATTTTTGAAGTAACTATAGACTGGGAAGCATCATTTGCAGCACATTACTACATTCAAGTTTCAGATGACGGACAAAACTGGAGAACTGTATATACACAAACAGCCGGAAGACCGGGATTGATAGTTCACGAGTTTGAAGCTACTGCACGTTATGTCCGTATGTTTGCACCTATAGGTACAGGCCCAGATGGATGGGGTATTTCGATATACAATATGAATGTGTACGGCAATCCTCCTCCCCCGCTTCCAGACCTTGCATTAGGCGGACAAGCGCAAGCGTTCAGGTATAGTGCACAGTCGATAGGTACTGAGAACAATGCTAGACAACCATGGCGTGCATTTGATGGCGACAACAGCACCCGTTGGGCGGCGCATATACCGGGAGCACCGGCACAGCCCAATACATGGACTTGGCTCGCAGTAGATCTGCTTGATTCATACATGGTGGAAAGAGTGGAGATAATGTGGGAAGGATCCTTTGCGAGAGAGTTTGAAATTTGGGTATCAAATATACCTAACCCACGCACTAGCCCACCGGCAGTTGGTACCGGCGACATGGGTGCCACAAGCACTACCCGTCCGGGTGAAGGAACATGGGCTGATGACTGGACCGTAGTAGCAGTCGTGAACAAGCTAGATGCAGCGCCGGATACGATAACATTCGACCCGATAGCTGCACAGCACGTCATGATGTTCTCACCAAGGGTGACAGGTTCTGGCGGATGGCCAATATCCATCTTCAATATGGGGGTCTTTGGAAGATCGGCACAACAAGTTGGATGTGAATGCGTACCGGGAGAGCGTGTAGATGTGTTGTTACCAACATTCACAGAACCGGGCAGATGGGAAATCCGTTGCACGTTGTGCGATGAACTCATTGAGTTTGGTGTAATCTATCCGCTGTCAGAAACCGCAACAGTGTTCACAGGAACAAACCCGAGGAATCTTGATGCTGTGCTAGAAATAGGTGACACAATACTGCGAACTCCGAACAACCTGGGTATATTTGCACAACACAGTCCACTTGTAGTACCCGCGGGCTCGACTTTGTTTATAGCTACCACGCTGAATATACATCGTGATGCCGAGCTTATTATAGAAGGTACTGTAGTGGTACTTCCCGGCGGAAGAATCAATAACCAAGGCAGTCCCAACGGAGGTGGTACAATTATAATTGCACCAGGCGGCACTTTGGAAAATAACGGTCATGTTGAAAATGTTTCAAACTCCAGAATGTTCAACAATGGCACGATAATCAACAACGCAAGGTTTGAGGTGCGTGCAGGAGTAACATTCCTACAAGGCAACGTTGTCGAAAACGCCCCGATCAACATAAATCGTAGTGCTATACTACAAAGATAACAACTTGCGTGTCTGATTACGAATAATTCAAAATGAAAAATCCGAACCCCAAGCCAATCGGCGCGGGGTTCGGATTATCATTTTCGACGTTTCTACAAAAGCCAAATGAATGTTTTATACTAATCCTCGCCTAAAAGTGCTTTCATATAATCAGCCCCTGCTTTTTTCATTTTTCATTAATCTCTCTGATTAAAATTATACTATAATCTCGCAGTCATTGCCATTACTCGTTTACTCGTTTATCCGAAAATTCATATTGACAAAAACACAAGTATTATGTTACCGTAGTGTGAGTAAAATTGAATAAAATGTAGCGAAGCTATCCTTGCACCCACGCAAGCCAAAAATTGCGGTCAGCAGTAATGCTGGTAAATATTTTGGCTTGTTTTTGTTTGCATAACAAGCCAGTCATCAGGAGGAAGTTATGGCAAAAAATTCCATTAAAAGTAAGAAGCACGCAAAGATTTTTAAAATTGCAAGAGAGCACGCATCAAAATCGGAGGAAAATATCGCAAAAAAACCAACATGGACACATCTATTGAAGTTTACATTTCCAACGATATTGTCCATGTTAGCAATGAATACATTAGGGATAGTTGACGGTATTTTTGTATCTAGATTGATTGACCCTTTGGCCCTATCGGCGGTCAACATTGTATTTCCGTTTATGTCTTTTGTTCAGGCTTTTGGGTTTATGATGGGAGTGGGAGGCAACGCACTGGTTGCGAAAAAAATCGGCGAAGGACGCATAAAAGAAGGCAGGGAGAATTTCAGCCTTATAACACTCGTATCGCTTATGGGAGCTATTATTATAGCAATTATAGCAATAGTATTTCCCGAATTTATATTGAACATCTTGGGTGTTGATGATTATATTCGTCCAATGGCAATGGCTTATATGCAGCCGATGCTATATTTCTTGCCCGCAGCTGTTATAGGTATGGTTTTTCAACAGTTCCTAATAACTGTTGGTAAAGCGCATTATAGTGCGATAATATCATTTGTATGTGGTGCTTTAAGCGCAGGGCTGAATTATACATTTATTTATTTCTGGGGCATGGGGATTAGTGGCGCAGCTATTGCAACAGGTATAAGTTGGGTTTTGCCTGCTGCGGTAGGGTTGGGATATTTCACACTCAAGAGAAGTGGCACTGTGTACTTTGTACTACCTAAGTTCGATTTAAGAGCTTTGGGCAGGTCGTGCATAAACGGGGCATCTGAAATGGTTGTAATGCTCTCTGTTAGCATCACAACCATTCTGATGAACAATATTTTGATGAACTTAGACAGCGGAGGCACAATGGCAGTGGGTGCTTCTGCTATAATGTTTGGCGTTATGCAAATATTCGCTGCGCTATTCATTGGCTACTCATCCGGTGTTATGCCGATAATTAGCTTCAACTACGGCAAAGGCGACACCGATAGTCTAAAGAAATTGTATTCAAATAGCTTACGAATAATAGGTACACTTTCTGTAATTGCTACTGCTTTGGCATTTTTATTGGCAGATTTAATGATAGGTATTTATAGTATACCATTGGATACACCCATGCACAATATGGCACAAACAGGACTCATGTTTTTAGCCGGTGGGTTTATATTTATGGGCTTTAACGCTTTTGGTTCTATGTTTTTTACAGCGTTGAATAATGGAGTAGTATCATCGGTGATGGCGTTGTTTAACACACTTATCTTCGTCATTATTACACTCTTCACCTTGCCTACGTTATTCGGATTGACCGGTGCATGGGCAGCTACACCTGCCGCAGAAGTTCTAAGCATTATAATGACTATAACCTTCTTTAGAGTAATGAAGAAAAAATATGGTTACGCATAATATGATATATTTGTAATTGATGCCACACCTTCTGCAAACTGACAAGCAACTTATGTTTTGTTTGTATATTGAACACGTGAACCTCCTCATCACCAATGAGGTGCTCTGCCTCACAGTATGTACCTTAATACCATTGGTATTGCTGACTTTTTCGTATTCTCGTTTTCCGATTTTCACCATTTGACCCCATTTTGACCCCCACGGGGACGAACTCAGATGTAACGGGATGATATAGGATGGTCAATTAGAGTTTATCGCCATTTTCCTCATCATCTTTAGATTGCTCCCGAAAGAGCAAAGACAGATAATCTCTACCGCCGTAGACAACACGAATAATCAATACCTCAGTTTTGTCTACACGATAAAATACCAGATAGTTATTGCATACAAGAAATCGATAGTCAGTTTCAATGTCAACAATTGAGGAAAGAGGTGCTCCCATTTCTGGAAAGTCTTCTAACTTACGAATTTTTCTTGTAATTTTCTCAATCGTGTTTTTGGCTGCTACAGGACTGTCAAGTTCTTCGCTAATATGCTTTTTTATATCGTTTAGGTCAATCAAAGACTCATGTGAGTATTGTATATTATTCATTTGAAATCCCTAATGCCGATTCAACTTCATCAGCAGATAGCCAACCCTTTTCACGAGCGCTTTTTTCGCCCTTTGCAAGTTCAGAAAGCAATTTAATGGTGGCATTAGTATTTTCGTATTCACGCATATCTATTATTGCGTAGCGACCGCGCCCATTTCTTGTGAGAAAAACAGGCTGCCCAATATCTATTTCACGCAATACACTACTATAGTTTCTTAAATCAGACACCGGCATAATATTTGGCATAATAATCAACTCCTTGACAAAAGCGTAACATAATTTTACGCTAAATTCAACAGCAAATTTTACAGCGTTTCAATAAAATGCCTTACTGCCGCTCATTTGCTTCCTCCCTATCAAACTTCCAACCGTTTGTATTGATTTTTAATACAGAAAAATTGGTCTCGGTAAGCATACCTGCTTTAGCATTTATCCCCGGTTTGATGTTTGGTAGAGCAATTGGTGTGTCCGTAACGTTCACTGTAGACAGCATAGTTTTAACATATTTACTTACTCCCTCATTTTCAACGTTTCTGCAAAAGCCAAAAGAATTTTTTAGATCGTCATACACCGCTTTGCTTTGCAATACAGGAACCATGTTGACGTTGTATTGTAAATCAATCTCTGAAGCTATGTGACAAACTTGCTTGAAATACTTTCTTATCTCATGTTCGCCTATGTCAAACACAACCATTACATCAATATCAGAATCATCCGCAAAATCACCGCGAGCATAGGAACCAAATAAGATAATATCACTGAGTTTATCACCAAATAAATTAACGCACTCGTTGACAAATAAATTGAGTACCATGTTGAGTTCACTTTGTTCAAGCGCTTTCATGCAAACAGCCCCTAAGTTTCTAATCAATCTCTCTATCTATCTATCTATCTATCTATCTATCTATCTAAGATTATACTATAATCGTACAGTCATTGCCACTACTTGTTTATCGAAAATTTATCAGTGTCACCATTGATGTCAAAAGTTCTGCAAACTGATAAGTAGCTTTTTAGTTTGAGTTCGCATCACTAATCATGAGGCTCTGTCAGAAGGTCTCGCGAACTTATTTAGCGTACTGCTTTCCACTACCCTGCTGTTTTATCCTTTGATTTCGCGGCTTTCTCCTGTGTCGCTATCTGTCGTTTCATAATTGTATATTGTGCGAGCGTTGCCAGAAATATATCTCTGTCTTTTGAACTCAGTTTATCCAAAGGCTGGCATAAAATATCTTCACATACGCTTAACACCATCTCAACACTCTTTTTTGGTGGAAAGTTCTTCGCCCTTCTAACAACATCGCTAATGCGCTCGGCGACAGATGATTTTTCTAATGCATCTACTGTGCCTGTGATGATTTTCTCTAACTCGCCTGCTGTTATACCTAAGTGGCTTATGTTTTGTTCTTCAAGCTTTTCAAGTTGTGTCATTTTAGAACCAAAAATGTGTACTGGAGTACAAAATGGGTTTTGATTCTATGATACTAACCTCTGAGAGTCTCGTCAATTTCCTCTTGCTTAATCCATTCTCTTATGTTGATAATTTTCTTCTCCACATAGCCTCTATGCTCTAGCCAAGTTAATCCTGCAAAAAATGATAATAGAGTAGTAAGATAATTAATCCAACTTTTACATAGGGGAATGGCGCTTCCTGAATATACGTACGAGGTTGGTATTAATGGCATTTTCTTAAAAGCTTCAAATGTCTGATTATAATTGAGAAATAGTTTTAAGTATTCACGCTTTTTATCATCGCTCAGATCAGATATAAATGAAAATAAGCAGCCCATTTTTAGTTCATCAGAGGAAAAGCTTTGAATACAATGTTTAATCCACTCATCCTGTCTATCAGCTAATAACTTTGGTGCATCTTTTCTCGTATTCAATACCGACTTTAGATAATATTGAATACACATCTCGGAAAATTGTGGGGTTTGCAATAGTTGCTCAAAGATATAGTCGTATATTTCGATAAAATTATCTACCTCTAAGAATCGCTGGTGTTTCTCGCCGTATTCCTCCAAGTATCTCCCATTGTCATTAGTCAAATTATCAATGTATCTATCGAGCATTGATGGGAATGCTAGGTATATCGCTTTTAGGAACTGCCCGTCATAGTCACTGGAATCTTTCCGTTCTTCCATAAAAAAGTAGATGTTTGTGAGTAACTCTAAATTACCATCTTGGAATTTTTGAACTACTTCTTGTGGCGAATTATGATTATGGTTAAATAGCAATCCAAAATAAATGCCTACTATAAAAGGTGAGTATTCTGCTTTGGCAAAAATAATCTCACAACCTTTTGCAAAAACCTCTTCATCTGTAACACTATATTTTTCTAAAAAATCAACATTACGATATCCTGACGAGGTAATATTCTTATCGGAAGCATCAGCTAAAAATTCATACAATCCATTTAGATGTGATTTATTGATAAGTTCTGGTGGTAATTCATGATAATATGCATATATCCACGTATTTTTTTGCTGACCTCCGCAATTTTCGATCAACTCAAGAACTTCAGCATCGGATAGCAATGAGAATAGAGTCCCCACACAGCGTATAGGATACAGTACATCACGAGAGGGGTCTTTCTCAAAATAATACTTGATGGCTCCAACATAATCATCTTTCCTTGATGTCAGAGCATCCATTACTACTCCCAGCCCCCTGGAAACCTTCCTTTTATCGTGGTGATTAAGAGCATCTATATCAAGACTAACATCGATCAGGCCACAAATAGCTGATACATCAGCACTAGAAACATAATCTTCAATTGCTTCTTGTGTCAGTTTTTCCTGCTGTCTCCAGTCAAGTTCATCGCTGTATTCTACACCTTTAAGTAGTAGATATGCGTGGAAATTCGTATTTTTAAAATATTCGGAAAACAACGCTTTGTGCGTGTCTTTCTTACGAGTAAGCACTCGCACTAAACGGTTCGCTAAAAGCATGTTTCGTAATTCGAAGGTCGGGAATTGTGATTCGACCAGCTCCTTAATATAGCTTATATCAAACTCCAAGACAGAATCGCTCAAATCATTTCCTGACCCATTATATGAGTATAGAATTTCCCAGATTCTATCTCTATGTGAATCTATTTTGCAAATTTCTGCCAACGCCTGCCAAATTAGTTTTCGATACGCCTCTACACCCAGAGATAAGGTTAGTGGTATGTTGTAGATGGTTATCGAATGCTTGTGCCCTCCTTCCGCAGGCGTATGCGTCATCTTCAAAAACTCCTCAGCAATTTCTAAAAAGAGAAGAGTAATAGATTCTTGTTTCCAACCATCTGAGAACTCAATCATTTTTTCAAAGAGTAGTTTCTGTGTATAAAAATTATAATCAAATGACTCTTTTCGAATACCCATCCGCTGATTGATAGCATGATAGAATTCAATAGCTAGATCAGGACGCTTTAGATAATACGAGAAAAACAAATCTAATGCTGTTGGTAGATCATTCATATCTGCAAATCCAGATAGGATTTCAATGATATCGCTATTGATGTTTTGATTGTTCCTCCCTGTTTGAAAATCAATATTTTTACCATCAACAAGCACATATTCTTCGGTTTTAATTCTATTTTTCAGTATTAAAAGCGTAGCAGTTGGATTTATACGAAAGAATGCTTTAACAAAATCAAAGAACCATGGAGTATTTTCTTGTGATAATTCAATCCATAGTTTTTTGATTTCTTGTGCAACGAATTGATATAAGTCTTCATTTCTAAAAACGTTCAGTAAGGTATTTATTGAATGGATTGTCCGTGGTCTGTAATTTCCAAAGCAGAACTTTATCATCTGCTGTAGCTTGATAAGTTTTTTGTCATAGAAAACAAGCTTGAGTAAATAATTGGACAAACATTGTTCCGAGAATTTCACTGCCTTTTCATTGCAAATATCAACAATTTCTTTTTCATGTAGCGTTTGAATATTTTCAATAAAATCATCTCGGTTAATTTTGCATGACTGAAAAATTGGGTTCAGCACATCAAGGTGTTCTAGGTGTATCGCCTCTAAAAATGCAACGATGGCTGCGGAAATCAACAGTTTGTTCTCAGTAAGTAAGTGATTGTCTTGGAGGTATGCACCATAATAATCCGCATAAAGTTCAGAAGCATCATGAATAGAGTCCAGCCGATTTGTATCACAAGCAATCTTGCCTGCTAAAATAGCAAGTCGAGTATTTCCTTCAGCAATTCTACCTATTTGCTTGAGATAATCTTGGTTTTTAATTCCTAATGTTGATTCAATTAAGGTCTTGATTTCCTCATCATTGAATCTGTCAACTTTTACAGTCTCATATGTAGTGATTTCACGAACATTAGCTTTTACCTTCTCAATTGCATAGTCTCGAACGGTAATAAGTATTTTTACGTTGTACCCATCTGCCTTCTTTGTCGTATACTCAATTACGTGCTTAAACCCTGACAGCTGATTTGCATCATCAACCATAAGAAAATAATTGCCAGAGATATTCATGTAAATCAATAAATCTTCATATAGCGGCTCTGCATTACTACGAATGCAAAAAAGTTTTTCATTATGAGCTTCTGCGTGTTTTTGTGCATAATGTAATGCTAATCGAGTTTTACCAGCACCTGCCATTCCACTTAAAATGACAACATCTGTTTTCGTAAAAGCCTCGTCAATATCAGTGAGTTCCTTTTCCCTATACAAAAACTCGGTATCAAGCGGTGCTGCCATTTTGTTTGCATTGTAAGTTTTAACAAACTCAGCACATGACTGAATTTGACCAGTGCTCAAAGATATCTGTAAAAAGTCCCTAGCAATATCGTGATGGTAAAGGCGTATATCTTCTGCAAGCTTATCTATTCCAATTAAATTGAGATTAACTCCCGCATCTATACACAATGAATGGAGTTCTTTGTCTTGAGTTGGGGTGATATTTGAGGAGGTGTGGCAATAAATAATTTCTGCAATCTCATTGTGAGGAATCTCTGTCTTTGATACATCTAGGCATTTTTTAAGGTCACCTTTAATCTTCTGAAATACTCGTTGCCCTCGGATTGTATACTCAGCAAATACGTACTTACCGTCGGGTGTAAGAAAGTATGCATCAGGAGTTCCGACAGTGGTTCTTCCAGTTCCCGCCTGACTTCCAAGAGACATAATACCCTTATATCCTTTTTCTTTATACAGGTATGAATTGCAGAGATTTTGAAAAGTGCCAGCATCTAATTGAAGTATCTTTTGTTTTATATTTTCTATCATCAAGGTGCTGCTCCTTTTTTATAAGATTTATTAAGCGCCTCCAGAGTTGTCTATACTAGACTCGCAGCTTCCTAATAAAAGGCTATAACATAATTGTATCAAAATTGCGAATTGTGTCAATTTATTTAATAGAAGACCAATCGCCCGACTAATCACTTTAATTTTGTATGTATAGAAACCCTGCTAGATAAAGCACTGCACTCATTTAATAGAAATGACATTATAGTAGCTTCTAATTACATTAAGCAATTTTATGTATCGACATCGGAAATTAGTTTTATATGTGAAAATCTACCCTTTGCTGTATTGGTGCATACATACTGCTTATGTGGTGCATTGAAGCGCTGTTTGGTGCAGAACATTTTAGTGGCTGAGTATTTAGTAGGTATCCTAAATTCCGCACCATTTTATCATATACACTGTCAAACCATTACAAACACTAACTTCCTAAAAATATGGTTTGCGATATCATATGTTAATTTAGGATATACACAAAAATTGCCTTTTCTGAA
>Ga0123355_10002795_pt1 | contig 24772 bp, 20 predicted proteins | sample TergutEmb28metaG_3_FD_89872 | JGI IMG/M metagenome (GOLD analysis project Ga0123355, IMG submission 89872) | Embiratermes neotenicus P1 segment gut microbial communities from Petit-Saut dam, French Guiana - Emb289 P1 | ecosystem: Host-associated > Arthropoda: Insects > Digestive system > Gut ...
AAGTTTACCAGAATTGAGGAGGTTCAAAATGGAATTAAATGAAAAGTTTGAAATAAAGCCTGAAAGATTAGGAGATCTATATCGTAAAATGGCGGATAAAGAGCTGATATATGATCCCTATTATCAAAGAAAATTTGTTTGGGAAGAAAAGCACCAACAAGAATTTATTAGAACAATTTTAATGGGTCTTCCATGTCCTGAAATTTTTGTTGCTGATGGTGATGTTGATTTAGACACTCATGTTCGTTATATGCATGTTATTGATGGGCAACAAAGGCTGAGAACGATAGAGAAATATTTTTCAAATAAATTAGAGATAGATGGCTGTAGTTATAAAGATTTAACGAAAGAAGATAAAGTTAAAATTTCAGATTATAAAATTGGAACTGTTAAATTAAAATATAACCCAACCCAGCAATCAGATGAAATTATTGAGATTTTCGAAAGATTAAATATTGGAACATATGAGCTTACAGAAACTGAAAAAACTATATCTAAATTTTCAGATAATGAGTTTGTATTACTAGCAAGATTAATTAGTAATGATGTTTTTTTAAAATCATCAGAAATTATTTCTAAATCTGATAAAAATGAAGAGGATGATTATATCAATGAAGAAAAGAAAGAGATTATTGGAAACTTAAGGAGAAATCCATTTGTCTCAGAAGATTTTAAAGATTGGGTAGAGAAAAATGATTTTTCGATATTCGAATCATTTTTTTTAAGCAGAGAAATTTATAGTGCGCAAGAATTAAGGCGAAATAACAATACTAAAGACAGCATAGATATGATTGCCATTGTTCTTCAGAATCAGTTTCATGGTAGAGTACTTAAGGATGACACAATAGAAAGAATTACTTCTAGAGTTGTTGAAAATAAACATATGATTTATCGTAAATTTAAAAAAGCAATGAATGTGTTTGATCAAATAGTAATTCCTGAAATTTCAGGATATAAAAAGAGAAAATACTTATATATGAGAAGTAATGCGTTCTCTCTATTTGTAGCATTACTATTGAATTATGATATTTTATCTGATATAGATATAAATCAATTGAATAATAATATCAAAGATTTTTGTTCAAATATACCCGCTGAGTTTGTTAATGCTGCTAGAAACAGCAACATGGATAAAAAGCAGCGAGAGGTTAGAAACAACTATTTAAGTGATATTATTAAAAAAGCTTTAGTTTAATTTTTTCTGAATTTTAGTTATTATAGAGCTTTGGAATGTGAGGTGATACGATGGATAAACCTTTAGCAATAGATTTATTTGCAGGAGCGGGAGGTATGAGTGAGGGATTAATCCAAGCTGGGTTTCATATTATATATTCTAATGAAATAAATTCAAGCGCAGCTTTAACTTACCAAAAGCGTCACGAACAATTAGGTCTTTTGCAAGGTGTAAATACATTTTTGGATGTCCGTGATATTTGTGATGTTAATTCAGATGAAATATTTGAAAAAATTAATAGTTTGTTTAGCTTCAAAAACAGAAATGTTGAAATTGATGCTGTGTTTGGAGGACCTCCTTGTCAAGGTTTCAGTAGAGCCGGAAAACAGGATGAAAAAGATGGAAGAAATACTTTATTCAAAGAGTATATTAGGATTATATCGGAAGTCAATCCTAAATATGTCGTTTTCGAAAATGTCCCTGGAATTGTTGATGTTCGCTTTCAAAATTTTAAAAGTAGTATTGATGATAGTTTTTACCAAAATGTCCACGCTCTAGATATCATAGTGAAAGAGCTGAATAAGATTGGTTACAATTGTTTGGACTACGCAGTCCTTAATGCTGCTGATTTTGGGATTCCCCAGAATAGAAATCGATTTATTCTAATTGCCTATCAAGAAGGTCAAAAGGCTCCAAAATACCCCAATCCGAGCACACGTTCAAGCAAAGTCAGTGTCTTTGAAGCGTTGGCAGACTTAATTGACTTTTCCAAACCTAAAACGAGCTATCAGATAGATTCTGTTGTAGGACGGACTTCAAATATTAAAAGCAAAAAACCAATTGAAAGCAATGAGTTTTATAACAATGATAAAACTCAACATTTAAAATATATTCAAGAAAGGTTTTCTTTACTAAAAGAAGGTGAAGGAGTGCTTGGGCTAAGGAGGAGAATTGCAAACAATGGAATTGATTTAGCCGAGTGCCCTCATCTCGTAGACTTTGTTGCAAAAAAAATTGATAAATCAAAAATTCAAGTAATTCAACTATTCAAAAATGAGGATCTTTCAGAAAGTGCTTTGAATGCATTGCTAACTAAGAAAAACACAAGAATAAAACTGGATAGGAATAAACCTAGCAGTACAATAGTTACTTTGCCGGACGATATTATTTCGCCTTTTTCAGACAGAACATTTTCCGTAAGGGAGTTAGCACGATTGCAATCTTTTGATGACAGTTTTGTTTTTTATGGAAAGAGAACAACTGGTTCTATTAAAAGAAGAGATGAAGCCCCACAATATACTCAGGTTGGAAATGCCGTGCCTCCATTATTAGCGAAAGCAATAGCTTTGGAAATTCTAAAAGTACTGTAAAGCAGAAACATTAATCAAAAATAAAAATGAGTGAGACTTTTTAAAATTGGATTTAAGAAGATTCAACGAATGGCCGTTTTATAGCTTTTCGAAATGAGTGTGAGAAAAAATGAGTAAAAATTATGATATTATCGTTGTTGGTGGGGGTCATGCGGGGATTGAGGCGTGTTTGGCGCCAGCTCGGATGGGTATGAAAACGTTGCTTGTGACGACCGATATTAAGAAAATTGGTATGATGCCGTGTAATCCTGCTATTGGCGGTCCAGCGAAGGGGATTGTTGTGCGTGAAATTGATGCCTTAGGAGGCGAGATGGCGTGCAATACGGATAAGAGCGCCATCCAAATGCGGATGCTGAATTTAAGCAAAGGTCCTGCTGTTCGCGCTCTTCGTGCTCAGGCGGATAAGGTTAAGTATCCGGAGGAGATTCAGAAGACAATTTTGGCGCAAGAAAACCTTGATGTCATTCAAGATAGCGTTGTCAGTTTAGTCATAGAAGCTGGTGCAACTCGTGGCGTCGTACTAGGCTCAAAAGAGCAAATCAATGCTAGCGCCGTTATATTGACGACGGGAACTTATATGACATCGAAAATTATGATTAGCGACGAGGTGATATCCTCCGGTCCAGAAGGTACAGTAACAAGCGAATCATTATCAAACAACTTACGCGAGCTAGGATTTGACCTCTTCCGCCTAAAAACCGGCACCCCCCCACGAGTTGATGCGAGCACAGTTGATGTTACTGGCCTTGAAATCCATCCTGGAGATGACTCAGCACTTGCCTTTTCTTTTGATACAACCACTTTTATCCCAGTCTCCCAACAACTACCGTGCTATCTAACCTATACAAATGCGCAAACCCATAAGATCATTAACTCTAATTTAAACTCATCATCGATGTACTCAGGTGTTGTACGTGGCGTCGGACCACGTTATTGCCCATCAATAGAGGATAAGCTGGTTCGGTTTAATGATAAACCGCGCCATCAAATATTCCTAGAACCAGAATCGCGTAGTATGAATACAATTTATGTACAAGGGTTTTCGACAAGCTTGCCACGCGATGTTCAGAAACTAATGGTTAACTCGCTAAAAGGCCTTGAACGGGCAGAGATTATTAATTATGGCTATGCCATTGAGTATGATGCCCTTGACCCCATTCAGTTATGGCCGACATTAGAAACGAAGTTGATTTCAGGTTTGTATGCAGCAGGGCAGATAAATGGAACGAGTGGCTATGAAGAAGCTGCCGGTCAGGGATTGATGGCTGGGATTAATGCAGTTTTGAAATTACGCCAAGAAGAACCGCTGGTGCTGGGTCGTGATGAGGCCTATATTGGCGTTATGATCGACGATTTAGTAACGAAAGGAACCCTTGAGCCTTATAGGTTGTTGACTTCTCGTGCGGAGTTTAGGTTATTGTTACGCCATGATAATGCGGATGTCCGTTTGACAGAATATGGAAAGCGAGTTGGGCTGGTAGGCAAGGGTAAGTATTCTGGATTCGCTAAAAAGATGGCTGATATTGCAGCTGAGAAAGAACGCTTGGCTGAAATCCGGGTAACGCCGAAGGCAGGTGTGAATGACTTTTTAAGTACGGTTGGATCAACAGCTTTAAAGGATGGGATCGCAGCTCTTGATTTGATGAAGCGACCGGAAATTACTTATGGGCATGTTTTGACGATTTTGGGCGAGGTGCAACAGGTGAGCGATGAGGTAGCAGAACAGGTTGAGGTGTCGGTTAAGTATGAGGGTTATATTGCGAAAGCGCATCAGCAGGCGCAGAAGATGAAGAAGATGGATGAGCGCAAGATTCCGGATGAGATTGATTATGATGAGGTGTCTAATTTAGCCCTTGAGGCTAGGAGTAGGTTGAAGGATGTTAGACCGCTGACAATTGGGCAAGCATCGAGAGTTTCGGGTGTAAATCCGGCTGATATTTCGATTTTGATGATTTATGTTGATGCGCTAAAACGTAGGAAGTGAAATAAATGACATATAATGAATTTTATAGTTTACTTGAAGAACGAGATCTGGCTTTGAGTGTTATTCAGAAGGAGCAGTTACGTAGATTTTTCGAGCTTTTAGTTGAGTGGAATGAACGGATGAATTTGACGGGGATTACTAATGAATCGGAAGTGTATGCGAAGCATTTTTATGATAGTCTTGACCCGTTTTTAGATATGGATATGTCAATAATTAAAACGGTATGTGATGTTGGGACTGGTGCAGGATTCCCTGGTATACCACTTGCGATTGCTTATCCTGAGAAGGAGTTCTACTTGATTGATTCACTTGGTAAGAGGGTTAACTTCTTGAATTTCTGTGCACGTGAGCTTGGCATCACTAACGTTAAATCCGTTCATGTGCGGGCGGAGGAGTTTGCCACCGGTAAACGTGAGTACTTTGATTTGGTGACTTCACGTGCGGTGGCGAGGCTAAACATTTTAGTTGAATTATGTGCACCACTTGTGAAAATCGGGGGAAGTTTCGTTGCTTTAAAAGGACCAACGGGGCTTTCTGAATTTGAAGAGGCAAAGCAGGGATCGAGTAAGTTAGGGTTGATTCACAAAAAAACGAATAATACGAATATTAGTGAAATAGGGGAACGTGTAAATATTTATTTTGAGAAGCTATCCAAGACCCCTAAGAAATACCCGCGTCAGTTTGGGCAAATTAAGAAAAATCCATTATGCTAATGCTGGGGGGTATAGGGCATCTCTATAGCGATACCTTCGATAGATTAGGATATTACGAAAATTTTTTCATATAATAAAGAGTAGGTGATAACGATGAAAAAAACATTTACCTTAATATATTATATTGTGTTTGTAGCGGGGCTTTGGATTTTGAATCGCCATTTTCAAAATTTTGTAGCTGTGAATGGTATTTTGCAAGGATTATTTGTTGGATTGGTTTTAGCATTTTTGGCTTTATTGATATTCAAAACGATAACTCGTGTTCTCATGTTTGTAATTGCAATTGCTGGGATAATCGTATTTTTATTCTCAATAGATTTTTTCACAATACCTGCTTGGGCTCATGAAGCTTGGGAAATGATACCGATTATTAGGCAGCTATTTAATTTTTGAAACCGTTAATATCTACAGAAAACATATGCGATCCGTTCAAAACGAATCGCTTTTTTTTGTGAATCTGAAAACTTCTTGCAAATAACGCTACCAGAGTGCGTTTAATCGCTACTTGGAAAGCGTTACTTGCATTAAATTTAACTCTTTTTAGGAAAAAAACACGAATTTAGTCCATTCTACAATTTTAGAGAAAAAAATGGTGTATAATTGATATAGAGCAATTCGAGTATTGCTAATGGAAAGGATGAGGAGAATGTCTAAGGAAATTATCTATGGTAGAAATGTGGTGTTAGAGGCACTTCGTGCTGGGCGCAAAGTGTATAAACTATTAATAACAAATGAAGTTATTAAAAAAGAAGCTGAAATTTTGAAATACATCAAAAAATTAAATATTGAATACGAGCGAATTGATTCAAAAAAAATTAAGCAGGTAGTACATCAGAAATATGATCTTTCAGGTCAGCTGCAAGGTCTTGTTGCAGAGGTTGCAAAATATGAATACATGGAGTTAGATGAATTACTTGAAAAATTTAGGAAACGGGAAAAACCAGCATTTGTTGTCATGTTGGATGGGTTGGAGGATACTCATAATTTGGGTGCTATTTTGCGAAGTGCTGAGGCTGTTGGTGTTGATGCGGTTATTATCCCTAAACATGGCTCTGTGAGGTTAGGGAGTGCGGTGGCGAGGCTTTCAGCTGGTGCAATTGAGTATGTTCCTGTTGTCTGTGTGACTAATTTAAATCGCACCATCCAAAGGCTGAAGAAGTCTGGCATTTGGGTAGTGGGAACAGATATGAGTGAGTCAGAAGATTATCGTGTTGTGGATATGACAATGCCTGTCTGTATTGTGATTGGTAGTGAAGGTCGTGGAATAAGTCGTTTGGTAAAAGAAGTATGTGATTTTAGAGTACATTTACCGATGACAGGGAATATTACATCGCTAAATGCTTCAGTTGCGGCAGCTCTGTTAATGTATGAGGTATATAATCAGAGAAATCCTGCAAAAAAAATAAATATGAGGAATGGTTGAGGATGATAGGGTTGTCAGATTCAGAGTTGATTAAATATTTTAAAAACGGAAATGAAGGAGCATTTGAAGATTTATTTCGAAGGTATGAGGCTCTTGTTGCGAAGATTGCGCGAAAGTATTGTGTGCCCGGTTATGAAGCAGAAGATTTCTATCAAGTTGGTGCTGTGGCATTTTATAAAGCAGTATTGAGTTATGACGAAAATGTAAATTCAACATTTTATGGCTATGTATTGCCGTGTATTAGAAACGAAATTGTGTCGCAATTTCGGAAGCAATTACTTTTGATTGAGTATGCAACTGATTTTGAAGAGATTACAACAGTTTTGGAATCATGCGAAATACACACAATAGAAAAATCTGAAATAGTAGATGAAGAATATGACAATCTTTTACACGCTTATCGTGCAGAATTAGCAGAGCTACTTTCAGAACGAAAAATCCTTAGTCCGCTTGAAAAAAAATGTTTAGAAGGTTTCATTGGTGGTCTAAGCTATTTAGAGATTGCGCAGGAGCATGGTATTGCGATTAAGAAGGTCGATAATGCATTGATGAGAATTCGAGCTAAAATAAGAAGCCGTGGAGTTGGGGATTGAGTCTGTACAGTAATTTTATTAGTTTTTCTATCCATTATCTTAGGTAGTGGCGACTATTTCAGAATGTCAGATTTTTAGCACTTTGTTGCACCTTAGTGTCACTTGACTTAGTCATTTAGAGTGACTCAACTATACTTTAATCTGACAAAAAAAATCAAATCGGAGGTATGTTTATAAATGGAATTATTATCTATTAATCAGTTAAATATTAATCATGCAAGTGCAAGAAAAATAATCGAATCATATGCTGCAACATTCAACGAATTGGCAACTGTGTATCAATCAATACTTGAATTTTCAAAAAAAGATGCAACTTTGAATGAGTCAAAGTTTATGAATGATGTGGATGCACTTGTCCGATTCGGCATAGATCCGTTATACTTGTTGACCCAAGATGAGTATGAGGAGGTACAGTTGGTGAAAATTAAAGCGCAGTTTCAAGCATTTATTACATGTTTTAATCAACTAGATCCGCTTCAACGAGTTATCATCTATTATTCGTATTTTAAAAGCGAAAGTGCTGTTAAAATTGTACACTTAAGGCTTAATGAAAATCAAACATATAGTGAGAGAACTGTGCAACGGAAAAAGAAAGAAGCCAGTATTCTGCTTGCTAAAAAGTTAAACTGGTATAAAATCAAGCATAATTTTTAAATAGACAGTAGCAACTCAGATTTAATTTAAGCCTAACAAGGAAAAAGTCTTAAACGCCAATTATAGTAGTTTAAGACTTTTTTAATTTATAATGCATCAATCAGTAGAAAGTCTTGAGGATCAGCTTTTAAAGAGACCATGCTTTATCTTTATCGTATTTTTGTCGTATTTTTGTCGCATTTCTGTCGTATTTTTGTCGTATTTCTGTCGCATTTCTGTCGCATTTCTGTCGCATTCTTGGCGCACACACCATTAAAAAGTGTGTTATTATACTATCATGAGAAAAAAGACAGTAACAAAAGACAATGACAGTACTCTGCTTAATTGAGTTATACTAATTGACATTTTGAATGTCAATTAGAATTAGATGGGTGGTAATGAAAATGGTAGAAGAACGAGTGGTAGTTGGGTTAAGAACTAGGCAAATGACTATAGGTGATTCCAAGGAGCATCTTAGTGGATTGGTTAATAATATCAAGAGAATAGAAAAAGATTATCAAACAAAATTATTATGGACTGACAACCTATTAGATGGTAGTTTACTTATCAATGCTATTAAATCACGTGTGGTAGCTCTTGAATCACGTTCGGATATTCAAACAATTTATTTAGAAACAGTGAATAAGCGAGGAGATACAGTCACAACAGAATTTGGTTATCAGACTCATTCGACATCACAAAAAAACGCTGAATACGAATGGGCAATGATGAAAATCATTAAAAAAGATGAAGCGATCAAACAGGTAAATGATTTTGTTTTTTGCTTTAATCGTTTAGAGCGATTATTTAGAATTATTCTTTATTACTCATTTTTTGAAAAAGAGAGTGCTTTGAGAATTTCTCAGATGCGACTTGATGGTGATTTGACGTATGCAAGTCGATCTGTTTTGCGCAAGCGAACTGAAGGGGCAGATAAGCTTGTTAAGACGCTACAGTTTGCAGAGTGGTTAAAAACAAAGGAGAGAGAGGAACGATGAACATGTGTGAAATAAATGAAATTGACATTGAAACTGTTATGATTTTAGTTAACAAATTATACATGAAAGAGGGAGTTTCAATTAATGAATACAAATATATGCAAATTGTTTTAGATTGCTGCCTGCCTATTGTACAATATGTTTGTGACGATTTCTGTACGAAAAGTTGAGTGGAAGAAAATGAATGATAGGCACTTCGTTTGAAGTGCTTTTAAATTATAATGAGGAGGTGGTTACATTGGTGTAGTCATTTGGGCCATTCATTAATGGATGGTTTTATTTTTTTTAAAAATGAGAAAGAGGAGGATTTGGAAATGTTTAAAAAATTAACTAAAAAACGATTATTCTTATTGCTATTATCTTTCCAAACACTAATGCTATTTTCGGTTGTTAGTGCGAACGAGCTAACTGAGGATCATGCAAGGTATGAAACGATAAATACGATTATTAAATTGATCGAAGATGTGGATGAGCTATCTTCTGAGGATTCAGAGGATAGCTCAATTATTATTGAATGGGATACTGGGTCTGATGCTGTGGATGTTGATATGGATCAAGTCACTCAAGATTTAGAAGATACAGGTGTAGCATTTATTGATGGTTGGGTACTCTTTGACTCACAAGGACGGGGGATTCCTCAAGCTAGAAATTTCCAAGGAGCAATAAGGAATACAGGTCTCCTACCGTCCGCAACGTATGATTTTAGACATGTTTCTCCAGTGTGGACTACGCCGTGGGGAATGGAGCGCTACGAAGCATTTGTAAATGGAAGATGGGTCGCTGCTTTTTGTATTCAGCCAGGAGTACCTACTGTCGAAAACTCTAATCCACATCCAGGTTGGTCGCAAGGTGAGGGATTATCAATTTCTCAACGCCTCACAGTTCAACAGATTCTTTTGCATGGCTATGATAATGTTCATGGTTTCAATATCCCAGCTGGGAATAATGCAGCACGTATTGATGCTTATGTAGTAACACATTTGCTGATATGGGAAGCTGTACTTGGATTTTGGGATATAAGCACGCCGTGGAATGGAAACTCATCAATTCCTTCAGGTGTCCAAGGAGATCTTTGGAGGCGTTTGATTAGTAACACTGGACAAATGGTTGGGGGTCCTAATAATAATGTTACTTTTATTATTCCAAGCGGAACTTTTACATTTTATCCCAGACCAGCGATCGGCAACAGGCAAAGGATGGATATGTATGCTCAAATTCGTTCAGATATTTGGACTTTCCATGGTCAAACACCAATTGCAAATCGAACTCCAGTTTTTACTTCAGCAGCTCCGGCAGCGCAGTCTCCACTGCATACACTCACATGGAATAGCACTAATCAACGTTATCAGGTAAGACTTAGTGATAGTGCGGAAGTTGGTAATGCATTGCTAAATAGGTTTATTAATATGGAAGTCGGTGAAGATCGTTCTTTTGGTGCTGGAACTGGTTTGAGGATAACCCGCACATCTGCGAATGTCATATATGTGTATACCATTTCTGCTAATCACGGGTCAACGGATATTCATACATCACCTACTGGGTTACTAGAAATAAGTCCACAAAATGAATTACCTGTCATGTTTTGGACACATCCTACTTATCAAGATAAGGTTACAGGAAATGCTAGTGACCCGTTGCAAGCATTTTTTCGTGTACAAGTTCAGCCGAGACCTCGCGGTGGTGTTGAAGTCCAAAAAAATGATAGTGACTTAGATAAAAACATCTCACAAGGAGATGCAACCTTAAAAGGAGCAATAATTGAGATTACAAATATTACTGGAGAATCTGTATTCACATTAGATGGTCGTGAGATTGAAGATGGAGCTGTATTCGGCACTATGATTACCGATGCAAATGGAATTGCACGTACAGCTGTGGATTATTTGCAAGAAGGTAGATTCAAATTGCGCGAAATCGCATCATCAGATGGTTACCTATTAAACGAAGAATGGAGTTACATCTTTGAGATTAGTGAAGATGGTGTTGTAGTTAGGGCAACAGTCGATTTGCCACAACAAATCATTCGCGGTGGTATTGAAATTGAGAAGTGGGATATCGAACTAGATGCACCTGAAGCGATGGCAGGAACGTCACTTGAAGGTATTGAATTTGAAATTATAAATCGCTCGACAAATTCTGTGCTAATTGATGATTATTTATTTGCACCAGATGAAGTAATTAAGACAATTTTCTCGTATTGGTGCGAGGATGCTAACAACTATATAGCACGTACGACAGAGAGTTCTTTGCCATATGGCACATTTGAGATTACAGAAATTAGAGGCAATACATATTATTTAATTGAAGAAGATTTAGGTCGTCCGACTTTAACATTCAAATTTGAAATCCGTGAAGATGGTATAGTAGTGCGGTATGATGTGGATGATCAACCAATGATTTTTCGTAACCAAGTTCGTCGTGGTGATTTAGCTGGTGTTAAGATTGCTGAAGAAACGGCTACGCGTTTATCTCACATTCCCTTTGCAATTACTAATCAAGCGAGCGGCGAAATCAATGTCATTGTTACAGGTGAAAATGGAGAATTTAATACAGTGTCTACATGGAATCCAAGGAGTAATGCGAATATCAATAATCACTTACTTGAAATTGAGAGAAGTGGTGATCTGATTATGAACTCAGATATTGATACATCTGGTTCTATATGGTTCGCAACTGGGGAATTTGGAGGGATTGCACCAGTTCATCCTTCACTAGGTGCAATGACATATGGACGGTATACAATTAGAGAAATGCGTGCTGAAAATAATGTTGGGTTTGAATTGCTTGAGTTTGATGTTTTTGTTTCCCGCCATGGTCATGTTATCAATTTAGGTACGATGATGAATATAAATGAACCAGAGCCAGAACCAGAACCGGAACCAGAACCGGAACCGGAGCCAGAACCAGAACCAGAGCCAGAACCAGAGCCACAAAGACGAGCAACTATTTCAACGCAAGCATGGATCCAAACGTATGGTTATCAATATTTTTGGTGGGGTGATGAGGCGTATATGACTGACACTGTGCGTATTAGGTTATATAATACAGAACCTGGTACTCGCATGAGATTTAACGCTTCACTGCATAACCGCACGGTCGAAGGCATTACAACTTTGGTGTATACTTCTGATTATTATGAGTTTGAAGTGCCTAATTATGTGGAAGGGTGGCAAACAGGAGAAGTTGTTGAATTAGAGTTTGAAATTACAACAAGCATTCCAATTATTACTGGAGATTTTGAGCATGATTCAGAGTTTTATTGGAGTGAAAACTTATATGAACGAGTTATGACTGAAGATGATGAAGAAGACGAATGGGATTTGATTTACGAACATAATCCAGAGGGGGACGATCCGAATCAAACACTATTTCCAAGATATGCAACCATCGCCACCCAGGCACATACTGGCGATGGCACGCAACAAAAATTCTTGGTAGGAACGACTATTTATGCGCATGATATCATTAGGATAACTCACGGAAATATTCCAAATGGAGTTCAGATGTACTATAGTATTTATTTATTCGCCGTGCCTAGCAATGTTGATATGGAGGATGGTGAAGGGGTAATAGAGAATAAAGTACTTATATGGTATGACCTGCAAATACCGTACACTGTAGATAATGTAATCATGACCTTTGAAGAAATGACCAATGTGGACACGTCTGAATGGTACGGATATACTCTGTTTTTTGCCGAGCGTCTATACAGGCGCGATGAATCGGATGATGATAGGTATTTAATTTATGAGCACAATAAGGATGGAAGCTGTAGAAATCAGCGTTTAAATCCACTTGAAAGAGCAGCTACATCACAACCAGGACCTGAACTAGTGATAAGACCGTTTTTGCCACAAACTGGAACAATGAAGTTTAATATCATGCTTGCTGGTTTAGGTGTACTAACCACAGGTGGAGGAGTTGTTAGTATAAGACAATTTCGTAAAGTTCAAACTAAAGTTAAAGTAATTAAACTAGGTTAGGTAGTGTGACCTCGTCAGAATGACTGAATTTTTGATCCAAAGGTTTTTATGGTAAAAGTTATACTAATTGACATTTGTCGAACACTACCTAGTATATCTATTTCGAAAAATAAGCGGACAATGTAATATAACCTGAATCACTCACCAGTATAACTATCAATAAGATTCAGGTAAGGTAAAATAAAGTGAAGAGATGACTTCCAACTTATTTGGAATCATCTTTTTATTTTATAATTGATTAAAACTAGGAGTGGTCAAAGTGTTTACAGTAAAATTTATCAAATTACCTAAGAAATTTAAAGAATTTTCTGAAACAAATAAAGTTTATAGTCTTGGAAATGTAAGCCAAATTTATTTCGAAGCAACATCAAAGTATCCCGAGCTTGCGAATAAACAAATAAAGCTAGAGGTTAATGATTCTTTAGAAAACCAGTATTACGCAATAGATGTGAGTATTCATTTAAATTTATCACTAGCAGACTTAATTGTTGAACAAATCAATCAAACGATTGCGAAAACAGAAGATGGCGAGCGGTTAATAGCAGTAAAAAAGCGTATCACGGCAGCATTTAAAGCAGAAATACGACCTTTAAATCGTCAAGAATTTACTGCTGGCACTGTTTCTAAGGTCAAAAAATTATCGCAAAATACACAAGTTACAGAACCAATGGTTCCTGAAACCCCTGCGGACGAAGTTAAAGTTTCAACCGAAATAGCAGTTGCAGCCCTTGGGGAAATTGACGAGGTCACAGATGAAATTAAAGCTAGTTCGGATGTTGCATCTATTATTGAAGTTGCTGGGGATTTAGCAGCTAGAGATGAGTCGGAAAATCCAGTCATGTCTCATATTTTTAACGAGTCAGAAGAACGTGAAATGCATGCAAATGCACTAGATATATTGTTGCCAACAACAGAAGAAGCTTTCAATATTCTTGACTTTAAAGCAATTAAGAAATTAAAAGCGCTAAAAGAAGATGTTACATTGAAAATGGGAGAACTAGACCCTATTGTAACAACAGACTTAGAAATGCTCTTATTTGAAATCGAGGGATGTGAAAAAGCTATTTCTGAGAAAGTAAGTCAAAACTTAACAAATAAGTTTAATAAGAGGATCAGTGAAGCCCATGCAGCGGGTGATGAATACAAGAAAAACATTGAATTAGAATTAGATACTAAATTTGACATTAAGGTTAAATCACTAGAATCTGAAATACAACAAAGCTTGGAAGCGCAGAAGCAAGTGCTTCAGGAAAAACATAAAAAAGAATTAGAATCTTTGGAAGTTACACAAGAGGCGAGGCAAGTTGAATGGTTGACAATGAGGAAAAGAAATCTTGACAGTGAATATAAACACGAGCTTTTTCAACGATGTAAGGATGAGTTTGAAAGAATAGAAAAAACGATAATGAACGACATGAAGAACACTAAGCATGAGTTTGATCTGGTTTTATTTGAAGATACATCACCTCAAATTGAATCATTGCTGAATAAGCGAACGAAAATTATGAACCAAACGTCACAACTTTCAACACCTATTTTGAAAATTTCTGAAGAGAACGGTATTGTAAACGATGCATTAGGTTATTTGTCATCTGAGGATATCTCCGCAAGTACAGCTCTAACAAATGATGAGCGTGTCACTGACGTTGTTTCATCTTTGCTTGAGAAAAAACTAGATGAGATGCAGGAAATCAATAAAAGATCAAGCGATGAGTATGAAAACTTGATTGCTGGACTTACGGTTAAAACAAATGATTTGGAACTAAAGTTAGAAAACAGCACTAACCAGCTAACTGAACAAGTACCATACATAGGTGTAGGTTTCAAGTTGTTACTAGGCGTAAGCGTGGTAGCAATGTTATTTATTGGTTTTTTTGCTTATTTTCAAATTCAAAATGTGCAAGAGTTTAATGGACAGCTATTAAGTCAAAATCAAGCGTTGGAATCGCAACTCAAGGAAATGGATACCAGTGATTTAGTGGTAGGAGAGCAGGGGAGGCTAACATTTAATGACTATTTAACAAATGGTGATTATCTACTTGCGGCAATACATTATCCTACAGAATCTGAAACACTAGTACGGCATTTATTTGAGCGTGAAGACGCAGATAATTTACGATTAGTGCTCGAATTTGCTACCGAAACTTATGGATGGCTCAATGTAGCAATTTTGGAAGAAGATCATTATGTAATCATTCAAGAATTTGAAAACCTATTACCAAGAGAACAAGCACAATTGACAATACGCCAGCAAAATGCAGTGAGTTTAGCTTATGAAGAATTAAATTATGACTACTTGAAGCCCCAAGTAGATGATGAGACTAATCAAATTATTAGCAGCGATAGTCATGGCGGTTGATTTTATAAACTGTGTGATAGGCGTCTATATGATTTTAAATGTATTAGTTGAGAGGAGATGTATACAGCATGGAAGCTTTAAATCAATTACTTAATAATATTATCAATTATGGAACAGTCATCGGGTTATCTTTTCTTACACTTGCGATTATGTTTGTTGGCTATAATGTCATTTGGGGTGGGCGTGAAGGAACAGCAATAGCGAAAAAATATGCACCTGTTGTTATTATTGGTGCGGTTTGTATTTTTGGTGCACTTGGGCTTGCGACGATCATTCGTGGTCTTTTGCCATGGTAACGTATTATGAAGAGAAAAATCGGCGTAAAAACAGAGCGGTATGCGATCATTTTACTTTTAATCACGAAATTTAGAAAGGAATTTTTTGCTTTAGCTAGCCCTAGCTATGCCAACTTTCATAATTTATTGCCCTTTCTAGGTGAAGTAAGTGCAGCTAATGATGTGTTTAGAAGTATATTTTGGGGGATTATCTCAGTTCTTAGATGGTTCACGAATGGTGCTGAAGTCGGGATTAATAATTTAATCATGATGCCTAATCATTTTTTCTCATCTGAGCAGATGCTGCTACTTATCAATGTGGTTAATATTATTTTTCTTGCTTTAATCCCCTTATCTTTGATGTGGGTAGGTTATAAAATCATATATGCAGGTGCTAAAGGCATTGATATTTTTAAAAAGTCAATCAAAGCAACTTTCTTATCTCTTGGTGTCATGATTGGTACAACGTGGATTTTAACAACGGGTATGAATTTATTTGCAAGAAGTACTGGCGCCTTGCATGAACTAACATCTGATTTCAGCAATACGCTTGTGGATGCTAAAATTTTAAATTCGTTACTTGATTTAGAACATGCTTATCATTTTGGTGTATCTTTCACAACTGAATCACGTGATATGCTGAATAATTTTGAGTCAATTGATTTAGATCATCTTAATTTCAACGAGAATGCGGATCGTAATGTTTTTACACACACTGCAATTTGGAATGGTGGTACCTATGAGTTTATTGAATTATCATCTGGTCAAGTTGGGCTTTGGACTATTGAAATGTTTGTTGGACATATGTATCGATTTCAAGTTATTAACTGGTCAACACTTCTGATACAATTGTGTGTAGTAGCTGTTGCATTCTTTTTAACAGGTGTCAAATTTGCAAAATTATTATTTGAACTTGCATATAAGCGGTTACTTACAAACCTAATTGCTGTGCTTAGTTTCTCAGATGCTTCTAAATTGAAGAAATTACTCGCAGATGTTGGGAATACGTTGTTGGTTCTTTTCTTGATAGTCTTGTTTTTTAGAATGTATGGAGATTTTGTGGTATGGCTAGGCACATTGTCTGTTCATTCTTTTGTTTACTTATTCTTAATGATTGGCGCTAGTTTATCATTACTTGATGGACCTGTGTTTATCCAAAAGCTCACAGGCATTGATGTAGGTATTTCATCTGATGGGATGAAAGCAGCTCTTATAACAGGGCGTTTAATCTCAAGTTCAAGTAATATGCTTCGACGTACTGAAAAAGCTGAAATGACAGTTGATAACTTTGGTGGTGACTTTTTCGATGGGGTTGCTAATAGGTTCAAAACAGCAAAGACCGACGTTCAAGAGCATCCACAATATGAAGACAACCAGACAAACAAATCAAACTTAGGTCACGATTTTGCGGCAGATAAGCATTATGGTTACAAGCAAAAACCAGTTGGATTTGATGATCATAGCATTAAATATCCACCTGTTTATTCCAACCAAAATCAAAATGAAGATCGAAGTATAACGCAAAATGACTTATCCAACTCGACTCTATTAGACTCTGAAAGTGTGATGAGCGGGAATCCTAAGAATTCATATATGAGCGATTATCTAAATGTGAAAGATAATCAAAACCATTCTATGACAAAGAAGATTTATGCAAATGAGCAGCACAATTCTATAAGAGAAGACTCATTAACGTTTAACTACAATCAACATCATGCAAATTTTATGAAGCAACAACATTCACATACACAACACACTGAATTTGAGAATGTAAAGGAGGAGGCAACTAAATTCACTGTAGCTGCATTAAATGGTAGAACTGCGACTGACTTGATATTTTCTACTAAAGTTCCTCTTACTAGTGAAGTTCAGAATCTAACAAATACAAGTAATAACTTTAATTACACAAACATGAATCAATACCAGTCAAGCTTCAGTGAGCAACCAATCAATAACCAGCAAAAATTAGCTGATGGATTAGATGGCAAGACACTAGAGAGCAGTGCGGATATTGATTGTAGCCAACTAGAGCAAGATGATATTGGAAGCAAAAATGAGAAAGGAGAAAGTTATGTATCGGATACCAAAGGAAATACAAAGTGCAACAAGATTAGGTCGTAAAGTGACACTAGCCGATGTCTTGTTTTTAGGCATCTGGTCGGGATTAACATGGGGATTTGGACGAATATTTGTTCATAGTTTTTACATCATCCCCTATTGGTTATTTTCGGCTTTAACCATGTTTCATTTATTAACTCCTGTGAGAGAAAATGCAGGTGTGAAACGATTTGAAAGCTATTTATTTTTTTTAGTGAGAAAGCGTGGTAATCGCCATGCTCTCCTAACTGAACAACCTAAAAAGGAGCATACATATGATTGAGAAATACAAAGAATTATTTGAAAAATCAACTAAAGAATCAGCTGTTGTTGTTCCCGCATTAAAACGTAAAGTTAAAACTATTAAAAAAGAGTTAGCGGTTGTGGCGAGAGCTGATGATTACTACAAAACAGCTGAAGGGGACTTTATGGAGATTTTAAAGATTGATGGTACAAGCGGTATCAGGCGTTTTACAAGACAATCCTACGAAACTTTGATAGCTGATTATACAGCTGGGTTGCGAACATTAACCAGTGCTTTTAACACTGTTATTTTAGATTTCTTAGTCGACCATCAAACGCAAATTGATTTTTACAACTATAAAATCGATCAGCTTGATTTATCAAACTCTATTGATCAAGTGAAACATTATTGGTTGATGCAAGAAATTCAGAAACTTGAATATAGACAATTCCATGCGACTGAAGAACAGTATTTTCTACTACTGTTTTCCGAGAGGTTAGATTATTTAGAATCACTAATCAACATTGCTTTAGAAATTCCTTATCTTAATGTGAAAAAATTAACTCGAAAATCTAAGGATGCTTTTATTTATAAAATGAATAATTTAAATTCATCTCCCTATAATTTATTACGAGGTGATCCCAGTGGTTAGAATGAAAGCATCAGATCACAATAACCGAACATTTAAAAAGAACAAGAGAAAATTAAATGAAACAAAAATAGTACAAGAAGTTGATGAAGCTTTTATTTATATCACTGCACCTGTCGGTGGCATTTCCTATCACCCTGAATTTATTAGAAAAGGCGATGGCTACGAATGTGCTATTTATGTTCATGAATTCACCGAAAATGTTAGAGCTGGTTGGCTATCTCGATTTAAACTACAAGATGTTGTTGTTAGTATGTGTGTTTACCCACAAGATAAAATAGATGCAGAAGAAAAAATTGAGAAAAGCATTGATGAACAGTTGACGCGTAAGCATGACCCGAAAACGGCCACGCTAGATATTATCAAAGCTGACCGTCAAATAAATGAACTAGGTGAACTTGCCCAAGACATTGATGGTGCTGGTGAAGCGGTTTTCAAAGTTGCGATCAGACTCTTATTGTTTGAGCGAACATTTTCAGCGCTTGAGAAAAAAGTGGAAGATGTCCTGAACAAGCTTAGAGGCTATTCTTTCTCAGGAACTGTTCTCGTGAACGAACAACCAAATGAGCTTAAAAGTGTGTTTCGTCCATCTGATAAGGATATCATATATAGACGACATGGTGTTGCAATGCCAGCAGGTACTTTTGGTGCTGGGTTCCCTTATTCATTTTCGCAGTTAAATGATGATTTTGGAATTCCATTAGGAATCACTGATGATGGTGGTGCCATGGTTCTGGATATAACTGAACGAACAGAAACACGAGCCAACTATAATGCATGCATTTTTGGATTGCAGCGATCTGGGAAGTCAACACTTATAAAAAAACTGCTTAAAAATTTTGTTATTTTGGGAAATAGAGTAAGAGTTCTTGATCCAGTAGGTGAAACAGTAGAAGTTGCAGAGATGTTTGGTGGACGTATCATTTCATTAGGAGGTCTGTCTGATGTTTTGAATCCTCTTGATTTTCACAATTCTGTTGGTGTTTCTCTTTCTAGAGCAGAAACATTTATGGGCTATATGGCACCTGTTCTGGATGAAAATGAAGTGGCTATTTTTAGCGATATTTTGCGTCAACTTTATGAGCTTAAGTTGCCAAAGAACGAGCAGCCAATTTTCTCTCATGTGGAGAAAGTTGTTGATTACCAATTGCAACATAGCCCCTTATCAGAACATAGGCGTAAGCAGTATGAAAATTTACAAACACAAATTAAACGAATTGTTAACAACTATGGAGCGTTGTTTAACCGCCCAAGTAGTATTAATACTTATGATGAAGATATCGTTATTTACACACTCCGAGATTTATCGACTTTCGGAACAAATGTTTTTCAAGCACAAATGTTTAATATTTTATCGCTACAATGGCAAGAAATGATTAACTTTGGGGAGCTTGAAAAAAAAGCCTATGAAGACGGTGAGAAAGATATTAGAGATGTGAGAAAGTTCGTTGTACTTGCAGATGAAGCTCATCACTTTTTAAGCTCAAAAAATAAGCGTGGAATTGAGTTTTTAGTAACTATGGAAAGAGAAGCCCCGAAATATTTTGGTAGTTTTATTTGGGCAACACACTCAATTCGAGATGCTGTTTCTGACCGTAATAGTGAAACAACAGAACTTGTTGAAAAATTATTTGAATTTGCACAATATAAGTTCATCTTAAAACAAGATGCTAATGCCATTAGTCATATTGCTAAAGTCTTTAATAATCAGATGACTGAAGCAGAACTTATTCAAATCGCATCTTTTAAAACTGGTGATGTGCTGCTAAATATCTCAGGTGATGCCAATTATCGGTTTAAAGTTCATGTTACCGATGAGGAGCTAGAGATATTCAAAGGTGGTCGTTAGTATGAGAAATGCAAGAATACTGTTTTGGATTTTAGCGTTTGTTGTTTCTAAAATAACGATCATTTTATTGGTGATGGTAATAGTGTTTGATGCAGCTGATGCTACAGAACGAGCGGTTGTAAACTTGCTAATAAAAGAAGGCAGCGAGGAAAGATCAGACAGCACACTTACCTTAAATATTGAAGTTCTAAGGTGGCGTTCAGATGTTGAATATTGGGCTAATAAATATGGCATAGCTGACTGGACAATGGAGCTTTTGGCTATTATATATGTTGAATCAAGTGGTCGTTTGCCTGATTTAATGCAGTCATCAGAATCAGCTGGGCTACCTCCTAACACACTTGAATACGAAGACAGCATTAGTCAGGGTGTGAGATATTTGGCACAAATTATTGCTCGTGCGAGAAGTCTTGGCATCAAAGATCGGTTTGCCATTTTTCAAGCATATAATTTTGGAATCTTTTATATTAATCACCTTGCGAACAATAATTTAAGCCATAGCTTGGACGTATCAGCATCTTATTCACGCACGGTTGTTGCACCAAGCCTTGGGAACACAACTGGTCAAAGGTTTAGTTATCCAAACCATATAGCTATTGCAAATGGAAAGCCTTGGCTATATGTTAATGGCGGGAACTTTCACTACGCTTTTGTTGTGGGGCAAACATTAAAGCAAATGAATACAGCCAATAAAGGTGACACTCCCATTTTGGATGGCGTTACATTTCCTTTAGATCCTCCTTTTCATATTACAAGTACTTTTGGATCTAGATGGGGAACTCATCACTATGGGATTGATTTGTCCGTAAGGTTTGGTGCACCAGTTCGGAGTGTAATGGCAGGTGAGGTAATTAGTGTTGTTAATCATTTTGACTCAGCTAATGGTTGGCATGGGCATCCAGGAGGTTGGGGTAATTTTGTTTTAATAGAACATGGTAATGGCACGCAAACGTTATATGCCCATCTGATGCGAGAGGTACAGGTTCAAGTTGGCGATAGAGTTACTGCAGGTCAGCAAATAGCTTTTCAAGGAAATAGCGGTAGTTCTACAGGCACACATCTTCATTTCGAATGGCTTGAAAATGGTGTAAGAATTAATCCAGAATTACGAGTTAATTTTAGAGATGTTGCTCATTAGATTAATAGAAAGAAAGGGCGTGGTTGTGTGAACAAGAAGTATCGAATTTTAAGCTTCATTCTAATTATTGGTTATGTATTTTTCTTTACGACTAAGTTGTGGAACATTGATGATCGTCCAAGATTTAACTCTTGGGTGTCGCATACGATAGGAAACAACCAAGGTCGCATTGCCATCACCCAGATGGTATACGTTTCCCCTGTTGATGCATTAGACATTATTTTAGAACAAACATTATTTGTGCCACATTATGAACTTGTTCTAGAAGCAGTTGTACATCAATTAGATGGCACAAGTGAGGTTGTACCATTAACGGTGATGAATGAAGCAGGGAGCATGAATGTTACACGTCAATTTTTAAGGGTTTATTTAGAAGATGAAAACTTGGATTGGCATTTTGTTGAAATTGCATTAATTGATGAAACAACTGGAAAGCGACCTAGATTGACAGTGGATTGGCGAATGGTTGAGCGAATAGATGAAATCACAACAGCCGTATCATATGATTTAAGTTTTGATGATATTGTCATCGCTAATAATGAAATACGTGATCATACATATATGCATCATCACACCAACAGTCACAATCAAAATGATTTTGAGTACTATGAATCCCATGAACCTGATTTATCCCTTGACGGTCTTAATCGGAGCTTAGATATTGCATTTACTGAGTATGCGATTGTGAGCAGTCTGCTAGAACTTAATCCACAAGATGATATTGTAGGTCAGAGCTTAGCGTTTTATGAGTCAGAAATACAGAGGTTGGAAGCATTAATTCAAGCATATTATGATGAGCGCAATTAAAGATCAAGGAGGTGGTTGGCTAAGATAAGGAATTGGGGAAAAAGTCCATACATTTTTTAGAATTGGCAAGAAAGCCGACTATTTGCTCAATTTCCATGTTTTTCTTTATTTTTCCATGTTTTTGGCGTTCTAGTTAGGGGTTGATCGGCTTAGAACGCAGTTTTAGAGTTTTAATTATTTTTAAATATTAACTGATTTTAAATTTAGCACGCTTATGTTTAATTTCTGCTTTTATGCTTGAATAAATTGTCGAAGTATGGTTAAATTCAAGATAGATAAAGTGTTTTATACGAACTCTCAAATGGAGGAAAGATTGAACAATTACCATTTTAATGATGGAGGGTTCATGACATGAGTGAATCAGTTGATGAATTAAGCTTAGATGATATTTTAAAATTTTTATGGGAAATACGAGGATACATAATAAGAATTTTGATAGTGATACTTTTGTTGGTGGTTGTGAATTTTATTCTTACTGGATTTCGAAATCACGAAGTAGAAGGTAGAGCTTTTTCAAGTGCGAATTTAGATCGAGTTGAAAGAGGCATTTATCGGGTACGTGTTGAAGTTTTTGGTGATAGAGACGATCCAATTAGAGGAGATACACCTGTTGATTTTGATAGAGAATTAAATGTTACCATTACAAATGAAAATGATGTACTATCTTTCAGATTAGAGAATTTGAAAGAAGATATCGCTATATATAGTATAAGAATTCAAGGAAGACTAAGAAACAGGAGTTACGATGATTTCTATTTAGTGGATACTACTCATCATAGGCTGGATTTAAATTATAATGAAATGTCTAGGGGTGTTCCGCTTGTCGCCTACACAACAGATGTGCATCATAACAGAGAAGCAAATAATTGGCTATTATTAAGGGATATAGATGAATTTCGGCAATACTTTGAGCTTGAGTTTCTAGAAGTGAGTTTTTATAATTTAGAAATCGGGTTCGATATGAGTACTGAAAAAGTAGTTTTAAGATATATTGCGAGATATGATTTATATGTGATTCAAGAAGACCAGACGCAAGAGTACGAGTACGGAGGAAATTCCGAGTACGAATATGGAGAAGATTCTGAGTACGGGTATGGAGAAGATTCCGAGTACGGATATGGAGAAGATTCCGAGTACGGGTATGGAGAAGATTCCGAGTACGGGTATGGAGAAGATTCCGAGTACGGGTATGGAGAAGATTCCGACTATCAAGAGGATGAAGATCTAGAGGAAGAAGATGAAGAACCAGAAGAAGATGATGAAGAACCAGAAGAAGATGATGAAACGATAGTAGAATTGATTGATCATACCGACGACATTCAAAGCTTTACCGTTGTAACGGCACGGGAGGAAATTATATTACGTATCGAACATTCTGATGAGAACTGGATAGGCACACCATTTTATGATGCCTTTGACGGAGTGCTTGAGGAGACTTTGGAAGTTGATAGTAATGGTATTGCAGAGCTTTCTGTGAGTGCAATTCACAGTATGGATGCGATGTTTATCAATGGTTTTGAAATTCCATTCGTGTCTGATGGGGTAGTTGGCTCCCAGTATTTTGTTTTTAATATTGAATTCGTATAAGACTATTTTCTTTTATACTGGCGAGTGTCATAAAATTTTGTGGCGCTTGCCAGTATACATTAATTAACGAAGAAAAATGATTTGCCTCAAACCTAATCACAAGGTTTGAGGATTTTCAATTGAAAAAGAATAATTCCAACCTGTTGTAATTTTCCTTGATGTGGTATAATAAAATGAGTTTATTTTAAAGTGTACTGACGAGTGTCATAAAATGTAGTAGCTAGATACTGGATTTTATGGCGCTCGCCAGTGTAGTGGGGCGTTTGAGTAATGGCAAAGAAAAAAGTAGTTATCGGATTGAGTGGTGGCGTTGATTCCTCAGTAGCAGCACATCTTCTTCTAGAAGCTGGTTATGTTGTTGAAGGTCTTTTCATGCGTAATTGGGATAGTGCGGCAAATAATGACTTTCTAGGAAACAAAACTCTTGATGATGAAATCTGTCCACAAGAAGTAGATTATGTGGATGCTGCATGCGTTGCAAAACAGCTTGGGATTCCACTCCATCGGGTGGATTTTGTGCAAGAATATTGGGATTTAGTTTTCAAACATTTTTTAAACGAATATAAAGTTGGTAGAACGCCAAACCCTGACATCATGTGCAATAAAGAAATTAAATTCAAGGCATTCCTAGACCATGCACGCGGATTAGGGGCTGACATGATCGCTACTGGACACTATGCACAAATCGGTCATAATGATGGTGAGGTTCGCATGCTGCGTGGTGCTGATGACAATAAAGATCAAAGTTATTTCCTTTCTCAACTGACTCGCAAACAACTAGGCATTACCCTATTCCCTTTAGGACACCTAGAAAAATCAGAAGTCCGAAATATTGCAGAAAAACTTAATTTGACAACAGCTAAGAAAAAGGATTCAACAGGTATTTGTTTTATTGG
>Ga0123355_10002796_pt1 | contig 24770 bp, 27 predicted proteins | sample TergutEmb28metaG_3_FD_89872 | JGI IMG/M metagenome (GOLD analysis project Ga0123355, IMG submission 89872) | Embiratermes neotenicus P1 segment gut microbial communities from Petit-Saut dam, French Guiana - Emb289 P1 | ecosystem: Host-associated > Arthropoda: Insects > Digestive system > Gut ...
GCGTTAATATGCACTGCCTTTAAATCAAAACCCCGTTTCTGGTAAAAACGTATTGCGTGTGTATTATCATTCATCGTAATCAACCAAACTCTATTGCAATTTTTAGACTTAGCCATACTAAGCACCGCATTAATTAAATTTGTTCCAACTCCTATTGATTCTGTGATGCTATACAATACCACGATTTCAAAGTCGTTCTCTTTAATATCATAAAGTATAGCACCAGCCAATTTATCATCACTTAGAGCAATAAAGCCGTGGAGGTTGCTAATGTTTATAGTATTACCTCTAGTTATAATTGGGTCACCCCATTTTGCAAGCACATAATTGATTACCGTTTCTTTATGTATTTCATCCAAGTTTTTTATTTCCATATGATACCCTCTATAACATCGTAATTTCAAGTGAGTTTAATTGATTAAACCTTCATTTTTTGACTGTAATATGGATTTATTTATAGATTCTTCTAATTCATTCTCAATCGAATAATAGACCGTAATCTTGAATAGTTCAACCATTGCCTGCCTTAACTCATTTGCAAGGTTTTCCTTATTTGGTTCCCCGCGTTTTTGCCTTTTATGGGGATTTTCCCCAATGGTTTATTTCCGCCGCAACCTCGCCGCATTCTTCTAACAGGCGCGTAGCCATATGATACTAGTCCGCAATTAAATGCGTACTAAGCTCGCGCGAACTAAGTACGCTTCGCTCAAGTACGTTCGCGCTCACTAAGTACAATTTTATTGCGGATACGTATGGGCTGCACACCTTCCGGAAAGCGTTTGTTTGAGGCTTCAACCATTTTATAGAATCGTTCCATGTTAATTTATATCTCCAAAATGTTTATGCATGAGATTGCGGATCAAGTGGGAGTATGTCGCGTTCGCTCCAACTCCCACTAGTCCGCAATGACCGCCGAGCAGTCGACTATCCTATTAAATTAACTCCGCTAAATCAGTGTATTTAAGCTCATGCGCTTTTGCAACGGCCTCGTACACGCAGTGGCCTTTGTACGTGTTGACGCCTTCTTTTAAGAATGTATTGGATTTTACAGCCGCAATTACACCCTTGTTTGCCATGTCAAGCAGGAACGGTAAAGTTACGTTCGTTAACCCCTTTGTGGATGTCTGTGGCACAGAGCCTGGCATGTTGGCAACAGAGTAGTGCAGCACGCCGTACGCTTCGTATACGGGGTTGGAGTGGCTGGTGATGCGGTCAATTGTCTCGATGGAGCCGCCCTGGTCGATAGCTACGTCAACGATGACGGAACCTTTGCGCATGGTTTTTACCATCTCTGTCGTGACGACTTTGGTCGCCTTAGCGCCAGCTACGTATACGCCGGAAATGAGGAGGTCAGCCGTTTTAACTTGTTCAGCTATGTTGTATGGGTTATAGTAAAGTGTTTGGATGCGTGCGCCGAAAATATCGTCCAGCTCGCGCAGGCGCGCCACGTTCATGTCTAAAATAGTTACACGTGCGCCGAGACCGAGGGCCATCTTTGCCGCGTTCGTACCTACAACGCCGCCGCCTATTATGACGACATGGCCGGGCAGTACGCCGGGTATGCCGCCAAGCATAACGCCGCCGCCGCCGTTGTATTTAAGGAGGAAGTTTGCACCAATCTGCGTGGCGAGGCGGCCCGCGACTTCGCTCATCGGTGTAAGGAGGGGGAAGCGGCCTTGCGCGTCGCGCACGGTTTCATACGCAACGCCGGTTACACCCTTTTCCATCAGCTTTACCGTCAGCGGTTTGTCGGCCGCAAGGTGCAGGTATGTGTAAAGGGTTGAGCCTTCTTTAAGGAGCGGGTACTCCTGCTCGATAGGTTCCTTAACCTTAACGACGATGTCACCCGCGGCGTATGCTTCGGCTGCGGTGGCAACCATCTTGCCGCCGACTGCCTTGTATTCCTCGTCAGAAAAGCCGCTGCCTTCGCCGCAGCCCTTCTCAAAATAGACCTCATGCCCGGCCGTTACAAGGGCAGACACGCCGCCTGGGATAAGGCCGACGCGGTTTTCGTTGTTCTTAATTTCCTTTGCTACGCTGATCTTCATTTTGCAATTTCCTCCTAGAAATTAGGTGATTTTTACATGGAAAGTTTAACATAAAACGAAAAAACAGTCAACGGGAATTTCGTCGACTGCCTTGATATCTATAGTGCTGTTATACCCCAAAAACCAAAGGTATCAATAAAAGTACCAGCCCAAACGCCAGCAAATTAAACAACCCGCCGACCTTTACATAGTCCATAAACCTATAGCCGCCGCGCAGGGCCATCGTCATCGGCGGGGTGGAGATTGGTGTTGCGTAGCCGATGTTCGTGGATACGGCTACTATCATTACTGCGGGGCGTACGTCCAGGCCGGCGCCGATGGCCGCGAACGCGCCAATCGGGATAAGTATGGACGCGGCGGCGGTTGAGGACATGAAGTTAGTCAACACGATACAGACGAACGAAAGCGCGCCGAGGAACATGAATTGGTTGATATTGTCTCCCAATAAGCCGATAAAGCCGTTTGCCACCATTTCGCCAGCTCCGCTAAGTTCCAGTGCGGTCGCGATGCCAAATGACGTACCCATAATTACGACGGTCGTCCAGTCCATGCGCTCAAATACGCGCCGCTCTGGTATGCAGCGGGTTACGACGCACGCCGTTGCGCCGAGCAGGGCGATAGTACCCATTGTTAGGGGGTGATGGTCTACCGTGATAAAACCGACTACGCAAAATAAGAGGATACTTACGGCGATAAGCATTTTGAGATAATTACGTTCGACGAGAACGGGTGCCATAACACGCTTGGGGGCTTCCTCTTCGACCTCGGGGAAGGTGAAGACCTTTTTTTGCAACTTCATGCCTATCGTGAGGTAAAATAGAATTAGTAAAACGGTGAGGGGGATTCCGAACCAGCCAATCTCGAAGAATGACATGGGCTGGTGGCCGCCTGCTTCCAAAAATCCTTGGGCGATGATCTGCGGCGGGCTGGATACGACCGTGATGCCGCCACCCACGCATACGGCGATTGCGACCATCATGAACGAATTTTTCTTGGACAATTTACCGCCGGACGAGCCGACGCACGCGGCAACGATTGGCAACATAAGCGCGGCGGCGGCTGTGTTTGACATAAAGAGCGATATCGTTACGGAGACTAGGATTATGACGACGATAAAGACTTTCTCGTTTGTGCCGACATGGCGCATTATTAGCTCACCAAGGTAGCCGGCCGCACCCGTTTCAAAGAGAGCGTTGCCTACGACTACCATGCCGATGATGAGGAATAGCATGTCCGACCCGAACCCGCGGAAGGCTGCGGCGAAAGTAATTTCCGGTACGAAAATAATAAACGCCAAAACGCCTATGATTGATGTGGTGGCAATAGGAACTTTATTCCAAATGAACATCACCAGCATCAGGGTTAGGATTATTAGAACTATTATTGCGGAATCCATAATATCGCCTTCCTTTAATTATCGTAGGGACGAACTTTGTTCGTCCGAAATCGCGCGGCCGGTAGAGTTTGGCGAACAGAGTTCGCCCCTACGGTTGGATGTAAACTCATACCCAACGCCGTCCCAGGTGTCGGTCGGTTCTGAATAGTATTCGTATTTTCCGTTTGTGTATTCATTTATCACCTTTCGCCAAAAAGGTAAGGCCGGTTTGTTTTCGCTCATAACGCGCACCTCCCACATTCCAGGGAACAGGTCAAACACAAACCGTGCGGCAATGCTGCCTACGCCGGTGCGGCGGTATTTACGCATAATAAAAAATTCGGCGATTGTGTGCGTGTTTTCGTCATTAGTGTAATAACAATGTTTGTTGACCAAAACAAAGCCGGCGTATTTGCCGTCAACTTTTACCAAGTACGGGTGGCGGTGTTCGTCTGTCCAATAGTGATCTAAATAACGGTAGCCGAAGAACCCATGTTCATCAACATCGTTGTCTTCAAATTCCGTAAAATCATATTCATATAGTTCTATTAATTGCCGTAAAACAGGTTTATGTGATTTGGCGGCAGTAATAATTTCTATATTCATTAGTCTTCTCCTATTAATGTCAAAAACTGCACTGCCCAAAATGTCATTTCGCAGTCATACGCCGTTTTCTTACGTAAATTGTCTTCATAACCAACTTCGCCGTAGGCGTTCGCGTATGTGGTAGGTTTGCCTTTTATAATGTTGCCGTGTTCGTCTGATATGCGCAATGCACCGTCGGGTGATTCTGTCAACGTTTGCTCTAAATACTCGGCAGTAACCCGCACACAATCTGCTTTGCGCCCGACGCCGCACATGGCAAGGGCGGTTAAAAGTTTGCGCGGAGCAACTCTGTTAATTGGCTTGCCCGTAAAAGGCAGTATGGACATTAAATTGTATAGCCCGCCAATATAGCCGCCGTGTGCGTTTTTCAGCTTAAAAGTAATTAGTGAATAATCATCGTCACCCGCTAAATCGTACATATAATTTACGGCTTCTGATAAAAGATTAAATGCCCGCTCATTGCGCCAATTTTTAGTATGTGCTAAAGTTTCTAGGTGATACATACAGGGGAACGCAAGTTCGCTTTCAATGTAACGGTGCTTCCCATCATCTATAATTATCTCGCCTAAGGTACGCAGGTTTATTATACTTGCAAAGGCTGACAGAGATATGTCTTGAAACAGTTGGCAATATCCGTCATCCCCATAACCAAGCAAGCACTGCAAGGTGTAAATTATAGTCATCAATCCGCCGCCTTGGTGTATACCGTTAAATCGGGTTTGCCAGCCTTTTTCATTGGATTTTGCGGGGATAATCGTAACCTCTTTATGCAAAACCTCATCGTCGCGCATGGCGGCAATAAAGTTAGCGATAAGTGGATGCTCCTTTGGAACGGCGTAGTTGCACAGCAATCGCGCCGCAGTTTCACCGTCTTGCAGAGGCGTTTCGTGATATTTAACGCCGCGCCAGTTGGAGTGGCCGTGTACGCCGTTGCCGATAAAGCCGTTTGGTTTGGCGTAGCTTTCCACCAGCTTAAAATACGGCGTTTGGTAGATTTGCGCGAGAAAGCTCGCTTTTTCATCCGGCGTGATGTTCTTTAAAATTTCTTTGCGGAGACGGTATTGTATAACTGGGCCGGCGTGTTCAATCAAAAAATCTATTGACTTTTTAGGAATCACAAAAAGAACCCCATTTCAAGGCGAACTTCTTTGCGTGATATATCGTCGTTGCGATAAGCACAGGCGTCAAAGCCGATTAAGGTAAGGCCATAGGCGAGGTAGAACGCGATAGCCGCCTCGTTGCACGACTGTACTTCTAATACAACAACGCGCCGCCCTTCGTCCTCCGCGCGCTTAATGGCGATATCCATTAACTCCGTGGCTATACCCTTGCGCTTGTATGCTTCGTCCACCCACAGTTCGGTCACGCGCAATCGGTTGTTCCATTCCTCCACAGAGGTTTCTATAACGGCGAGAAGCCTGTCGCCGTCTTCTATACCCCAGGCCATTACATCATCCAGCCAGTGCGCGAACAACTTGTCAGGATAGGTTGGTTTGTGTATGTACGGTTTGTCAAATGGATTTTTTGTGAATGTAACGTTAAAATTATCGTGTGTGCGGGTAATTTCAACGTTGTAATAATTGTTGGATTTATAATTGAAGTTTATCTCATGCCCCTGCCATTTTTCGCGGGAGATGGGCGCGATACGAGCGATTAATTCGTTATTTTTCATTATAGATTCCTCTTTTCACAAAATCCTATTTACAGCATGAGATTGCGGATCAAGTGGGAGTACGTCGCGTTCGCTCCAACTCCCACTAGTCCGCAATGACGCTCGAGGCTATGCGTAAACTGGAGCGCTGGAGCGTCGCTTATTTATCTTACTTTTTCCTAACCGCCAGCCAAATCTCGATATAGCTGTATTCCTCGTCGCCTCCGTAGAGTTCCATATCAAGGTCACCAACTTGCTCATAATTTGATGTTGGCAGCCATTCGGAGAATATGCGTTTGTACAGGGTTTCAATTGTATTGCCAAGCTCGCTCCAAGGGTGCTTTTCTGATGGAAAGATTGCCCAGGTATGTGCTGGTACATCTGCGACGGTGTAGCCGTCAATCTTGCTGCTTGCCCCGCGGAACGCGCACAACATGTACGGAAACGTGCCGGGCGCGGTTTCTTTATAATCGCAGATTGCGTTGACTTTACCCAAATTTTTGCCGACAAAGGCGGGCAGGTCGCCTGCGGCTTCTTCTAACTTATCCACTCTGCCGTCGGTGAGGCACTCCTCCCAAAGGTCGGCGGGTTTGCGTTTTAAATTGTCCTTTTCATAACCGTGAAGTCCGGCTTCCACCTCAAAAACCTCTTCAATGCCAAAAACCTGAAAACCCTCTCTTGCTTCGATGCGGTAATCCATCTCTTTTTCTCCCTTAATAGATATTTGGAAGGACATTTTTGGATAGGCTTTAAGCGTTACACCGTCAGCGCGCGCTTCTGTGGGCGTAACGCCGTGCAACGCATGGAACGCTCGCGCAAAAGACACGGGCGAGTCGTAGCCGTATTTGACGGCGACGTCGATAACCTTTATATCGCTGTTTTGAAGTTCAAGCGCCGCCAAAGTCAGCCTGCGCCTGCGGATGTACTCGGACAGCGAAACGTTGGTGGTGAACGAAAATACCCTAAAGAAATTATGCGATGAACAGCAGGCTATTTTCGCCAGTTCCGCGTGGTTTATTTCACCGTCCAAATTGCCCTCGACATACGTGAGTGCGGCGTTCATACGGGTTAGCCAATCCATTGGTATCCCTCCCCTCTATCTAAAGTATAAATGAGTTTAGCCTTAACCGCGCAACATTTTATGCCGGGTTATGTGTGTTATAATTTATAATATCGCTTTTCTATTGCAAGAAACTGGCGAACAAAGTTCGCCCCTACGGTTTGCTGCGCGACTTTTTCTTCCCTAGGCGGCATAACCTAACATGGCCGCCAAAATTCTTTGTCCAGGTGATACAGCGGATAACCCGTAATCTCCGCAATGCGTTTAGAAAGCCAGAACTTACCGCTGCCGCTTTTTCCAACCAATATGATTTTGCTGTAGCTTAAAATATCCATTTCTATTTACCCTGTACGATCATAGGTTTAATCTATAGATAAATGTCGGATGCACAATATCCGTACCGCTTTTTTTAAACGAGCTTTCGCCGTCAATGAAAAAACCGCACTTTTCCATCACCCTATTCGACGCCTTGTTTTCCTTCGCAACGGGTGCAGTTATGGATTTAATGCCCAACCCGCGGGCGAAATCTATTAACGCATGTACCATCTCGGCGGCGTAGCCGTTGCCCCAATGATCTTTTTTGACGTTGTACCCAATGGAATACTTATCAGTGCTGGAGTTTTCAAAACCTAGGCTGCAAGTGCCGATAATTTCGTCAAAGCCTGCTCGGAGAGCAACGAAATAGTAAACGGGGCAATCTGGGTCGTCATCAAGGATTTCCGCTATTTCGGCGCCGTTTTTGTAGGGCGGGTCCGGCATGTACCTGCCGCCGTCAGCGTCGCCCCAAATGGCTGCAACGGCGTCTAAATCCTCTTGCTTAGTCGCTCTAAGTAATAATCTTTGGGTGTTAATGCTTTGTATGCCGATAATAACAACTCCATTTCATAATCGTATGGTTATATATCCTCCATCCATATCCACGCCTTTGCGTCGGGTTCGGCTGTAAAGCCAAGTTTCTGCGCTATTTGCTGAGATTCCACCCTAAACGGCCATGTTGACCACGACGGCGTCAGGCCGGATTCGATCAGCTTGTCTATAAGCAGTGTTGCGGCTAGGGTTGCGTATCCTTTGTTTTGGTATCGTTCGTCGGTGGCGATATCAATCTCCGCATTACCTTTACCGACCATGACAGCGTTGCAATAACTTACCTCATTGCCGCCAACCGTGAGCCTTACCGACCATGTGTATGTGCGGCTGTACGGTATGCATTTCTTAAGCTCGACGACAGGCACTATATTTCCGGGTATTTCCTTTCTAATGACGTTCCTATAACTATCATGGTTGAAGCTGAATATTTTCCTAACATCCGTGAGGCCGCCGCGCTTCTCAAAGATATTATCTAAAAAATCGTACCACCGTTCTGAAACGGCGAAAACGACGATCTCATTTTCGTCTTGCTCGCTTAGGATGGTTTCAAACAATATTCCCTCTATTTCGGCTTCGGTGCAATTGACGGGCTCGCCCGCAATAAAGTGCTGCATAAACGGGGTGCGGAGGATTGCCCAATTCATGCTGTCCTTATTGTCGGTATAGACGCACCCGTCGAATTGGCCTTTAAGCACGCTGTATATAATGGCCTTATTGTTTATGTATGAATCAAATAAAGGTACGGCTCTTATAATATCGGTGTTTATTAAAGTATCTATAATTTACCTCCATTTATGGCCGTTTGGATATAATTTATCCAAGCTATTGTAAAACCATAATTTTTGTTCGTTATCCATTTTAGAAATTACAATATCATAATCTGATTGGTACCACTTTTGGTTGATATTTTTTATGCTATACAACAAGACAAGTTCAGGTGATAGATAGGGTGTATCATTTTGGAACAAGACTGCTTTGTTAATATCCCGGCAGATTTCTGCGTTGTTGCTGAAAATAAAATCGTTGCCTGCCGTCTTGTTGAATAAAAATTCCACGTAATTAAAAGAAGAGATACCAATATTATAGAATTTATGCAAATAGAAGTCGTCTCCTTTGTCACACGGGAAAAACTCAATAATTTCACAATTGTTTTTGACGCACATTAAATTACGCTGGCTTTTCTCTAAGTCCTTTATGTCATTTATCTGCCTTGCAATCCCTTGCCCGTGAAACTCATATATAACCCAACCGTTGTTTTTTATGTGCCTATAAATAATGTCCTTGTCACATTCAAAAACGCAGATGTCGATATCGCTGTGTATACGTAAAGAAGTATTGGTGAACATGTCCAGCGCAAAGCCGCCGCATATGGCGTAGGCAAAGCCATTGTTTCGCAATAAATCGTTTGCGTCTGATATTATTTGGCTCATGAAAATTCCTTTTTTATTTAATAATGGAAATTACAACCTTTTATACATAAATACTTGGCCGTCGTCATTTATTCCGTTTAGCCCTGGAAGCAGGGCTACAGGGATAAATCCCCGCTTTATATAGAATATCATGGATTCATCGTTATTTGTATATGTATCGGTATAAAGGCATTCACCGCCATTAGCTTTTACACGGCTACACACCTCGTCTAGTAGCAGCGTACCTATACCTTGCCGCTGATACTTTTCATATAATTCACATGAAATGATATGAGCGTCTTTGCCGGAAAACCTAACACCTTCAAGTCCTATATCATGTTTATACCAAAAGAAGCCTATCGGTTCGCCTTCGTCGGTATATGCGCAAAGAGCTGTGCTGAAATCCTCAAAGGTGACGTGGATTTTGCGTTGTACATGCTCTGTATGCTGTTTGTTTTGCGCGTTATATTTATTGCCGTACCATAATCCAACTATTAAGGTGAAGAAATCATTAACGAATTGGTTTTTGTTTTGTTCTATTATTTTCATTATATATCCTTTTATTAAGAATAATTTCAACTACCGTAGGGGCGGTCACAAACCGCCCCTACGGTGTTATCTTGTATAATCCGGCAGAAGCATCGGCGAAGGCGTCGCTTCGGTAATACCAGCGGCGGCGCGTTCACTCTCAAATTTTGTAACATGTGCAAGTGACAAATTACCGGGTTTTATATTCACAAACTTTGCTCCGGCGGTATGCCCGGCGTTTCTACCGAACACGATAACATCGAGGAGAGAATTGCCCATCAAGCGGTTGCGCCCGTGTATGCCTCCAACAACTTCGCCGGCGGCAAGTAGGTTCGGCACAGCCGTTTCGCCGTTTTCCGATATACTTACGCCGCCATTTTGGTAGTGCAGGGTTGGGTAGATAAGCACAGGCACCTTTCGCATGTCGATGCCGTAGTTAAGGAACATTTTCATCATTGCCGGGATGCTGCGTTCTATTGTGCCTTCGCCTTTGATCGTTTCGATGATAGGCGAATCAAGCCAGATGCCACTTCCTTCGCCTATATCTATGCCTTTTCTGCGTTCCTTGCATTCGCGGATAACTGCCGCCGCCGCGACATCACGCGTTTCCAGCGGATGGACGAAGGCCTCGCCATCGATATTGACGAGCATTGCGCCCAAGGCACGCACCTTCTCCGTCACCAATGCGCCGAAAAGCTGCTGCGGGTAGGCAACGCCGGTTGGATGGTATTGGAATGTGTCGGCATAGAGGAGCGGCACGCCGGCGCGGTAGGCAAGGACAAGCCCGTCCGCCGTTGCGCCGTAATGGTTGGAGGTGGGGAAGCCTTGATAGTGCAGGCGCCCTGCGCCGCCAGTAGCGAGTATAACGACCTTTGCGCGGGCGGTAAGATTGTCACCAGTTTCCATATTTTGGAGGATAGCACCGCAAGCTTTGCCATCTTCATCTAAAAGTAATTCTATGGCGGCAGTGTAGTCCATCACTTCTATACCGCGGTTTTGCACTTCGTCCCTAAGCGTCCGCATAATTTCTTTACCCGTGTAGTCCGCCGCCGCGTGCATGCGCTTGCGGGATGTGCCGCCGCCGTGGGTGGTAATCATCACGCCGTCCGCGTCCTTGTCGAACATAACGCCAAGCTCATCCAGCCATTTTATAGCCCCAGGACCGTCGGAAACTAGCTTTTTAAGTAAATCAGCCTGTGCGGCAAAGTGGCCGCCGCCGAAAGCATCTAAATAATGGGTGGCGGGGCTGTCGTTTTCCTTAACCGCCGCCTGTATGCCGCCTTCAGCCATCATGGTGTTTGCGTCGCCGATGCGTAGTTTTGTGGCGATAGTAACTTTCGCGCCGTATTCACTCGCGATTATACCAGCCGCACAACCAGCGCCACCGCCGCCAATGATTAGGATATCCGTTTCGAAATCGGTTTTCGTTAAATCTATTTTCGTGTATTTTGAGTTTAAAAGCATACTTTTGCCTTGTAAAAGCCGCGCCAGTTCCTTTGGCACTTTTTCGCCAGCGTTTGGACCGATTTTTAACAGATCAAACTCCGAATCAATATGGTCCGGGTGGAATTTTCTAAGAAGCTCCGTTTTTTCGTCCGCCGTCATGCGGACGGGGCGGTCTGGCAAGGCGGCTACACGTTCTTGCCGCGTCGCTTCGACTTTTTTTATCAGTTCAAAAATTTCGTTGGAATACATATATCTTAGCCTCCATTTACTTGAATAATGAAAATATTTGTACCATACTTGCGTATGTTGCCGCATCTGGGTTGAGGAACGCCAGCGGCGAATGGCAGGTGCTGGTAAACTCCTTGCCTAACACAACAAACCTGTTTTTGCTGTCTTTGCAGTGAGGCGGCGCACACATGGATTGAGGGCACTGTACAACATGGTCAAGGATAAATTTCTTTAATTCGCTATCAATTGAGTTGTCGTCAAAAACAACTTTCAAGTTAAGCCAAACACCCATATTATTGCCGCTCCCGTCAAGCATCATATAACCCGGGCTGTTGCCGTATACACCGCCGACGGACCAATCCCGCCCTTCACCTGTAAAGAAAATACCGTTTTTATCCAATAACGCGGCAAAATCAAGGGCAATGTCTTTCCGTTCATCTTTTAAATTTGTATTTATAGCTTCTTGTAAGTTTTTAAGCATTTTATCCTCCAAATCACAGATTAAACCTATCTTTTATCATCTGCGCAACCACATCTGGCGCGAGGTTTGTGTTGTCTATCTTTATGAAATCCTTATCGTTAAATTCGCCGTCCGCGGCTTCCCAACGGTGGACTATGTCCGTTTCTATAAGGCGCGCTCGTGACACATCTGTTTGACGCATGGACGGCTTGTGTTTTATCCTGTTTTCCGTTTCATTGCGCGTAAGCCGCACCTCTTGCGAAGTTACAAGGTTTACATAGTGTACCTCGCCGCCAACCGCTGTAAAATGCTTGGTTACGCCTTCGAAGTATTGCCAGTCGCCGGGGCTTTGAAGAGCCCAACATCCGGTAAATACCATGCCATCGTGGGTGGTATGGACGAAATCTTCAAAAATAACATCTCGCAAGCGCAGGATAACGTCAACCCTAAATTCGCCGAAAACTTCCAAAACAGGCTCTATTGTCATATGGTTGTGAAAAAGGCGCAGGCCGGTTATCTTAACCAGCTCCTGCGCTACTGTCATCTTGCCTACGGCTATTCCGCCGAAGATTAATACGAGTTTCATAAAATTATACCCCAATATAACTTAACAATTTCATCATGTAAAAAGTCAATTCAACCTTAGCCCATTGTTTTGCGTCTGTTTCTGATAAGGATATTCTAACGCCTAAAACCTAGTTGATATTTGCCTCGGGTATGTATTCTTCAATGTTTTTATTTGAATAATCGTTGTTATTGTTAAACAGCTTTTTGCATTCCCATCCCTCTGCGCAATATCTTCGCGGCATTGGGCTGTGTATGCCGTACGTAAACTTAACAATATCATATCCGGGAGCGATAACATATTCCATAATACTGTCAATTTTTACTTGTATGTAAAAGCGGAACAAGGATGTAAACAGCTGCCATCGCAACTATGTCATATATGAGCGGCATGGCATTTCAGATTTCCGGTTTTATCATTTTACAGTTATGGAAAGATTTAGGTACATTTTATAATTTGCTATATCATCGTATATACTATAATCCATATTTCTTGTGAAACTATGTATTTCATTGATTCTTTCGATGGTAAAATTAAATGGAGATTTTATAGGAAACTTTGAGCGGAGCAGAAATGGATATGCAATGAGTTTATCGTACGAATCAATTGAAATAATATCTAAAACCTTCGTTAAGTTGTAGATTTCGCGGTTGAAGGCATACGTACCGTAATATAAGCCAAAATCATTAAGCAGCGGTAAAGTATTTTCAAGGTAAATATCCGGGCTTCCGTGTGCTTTGGCGTAGTCAAGGTTTTAGCATATCCAGGCGTTTTCTGTTAGCCAATCTATTATGTCGGTTTTATGTTAATCTCTATCTTTATAATAATAAAAATGGTCGCAGAAGCTATGTCCCTGCATTAGAGTTTTGGTAATTTTAAGCCCGATATTTGGGTTAAACCCTTCTGCGACGGCGTAATCGTTTCTGCACCACATATGGAAAGCTTGCTCCGTAATACCCAATCGTTTGGCAATATCATGCGCCGGGCATTTCGTACAGGTGAAGTGGAAGCCTTCGTCCGTTTGCTCCATCGTATATTCGTAGCCTTTTGTTGATAATGGCTCCCATTGGCGTTTGATTAACGCCTCTATAGTGTTGTTGCCGCCGTCCTCGGCGATCTTGCGCCAGCGCGCGCTGGTGTTTTTAGCCTGCGCCGCTGCGTATGCATGGTACGCTTCATCGCCAAAATACTCTTGCATGATTTTTAGCTGCCACGCTAGTTTGGTTTCGAAATGATCGATAACCTGCTGTATGTGGTCTTTGACTTGTTTTTCTTGTTCTGGGGTGAAATTAACTGACATAACCGTTCCTTCCAAATGTTATGACGTAATTTTATCAAGATATTCTTTTATATTACTATCAAGCTCAAACTCGGGCAAGCGATTATTTGTGAAAATATCAATAAGCCAGCGGTTATATCCATCCGGCGTTTCCGCTTCACGAGAAAGCAATTCAAAAAGCAGTACCGATGTTGGCAATACACCGCCGCACCACGTACGGGCGTGTTTTAGTAAATCATCCTTGCTTTCGCCGTTATGCTTCATGCGTAAATAATATTCCGCCGCCGCGACAAACTCTTCTTCATTGCCGGAAAATTTAATTAGTTTAGCATGTTGTTCGGTTAAAAACTGGTTACTCTTTATATATTTCAGATAACATGATATCGCATTATCGCTTGCGAAACCGTGCATCAATTCGTGGAAAAGCAACCACACACCGCTGCCATCAACACATGGTTCTAAAAAACTGTTGTTCGGCAATGAAAACGCAACATGGCCGCTCAATGCTGCTATATAAATATTTATATCGCTTTGAAAAGGTGCTTGCTTAAGTTTCTGTATATCTTCAAAAGCGTTTTTCATAGTTACTTTACCGTACATTGCTTCTCTGGACTGTATTACATTTTGGATAAGAGGCAATAGATCTGCTCGCCATAATTGTTCAAAATTTACTGTTTTCAAAATCTTCAGTTGATTTACGAATATATCAAACAGACCATATGTAAGAGCGTCATCTAACATCGGATAAATAAATGACGCAAGAAACTCATTCGTTACTTTCTGACGGACAAGATCACAAAAATACCGCTGGTCATGCTCCCTAAAGAAATCTGCCAAATTATCCAACGACATAACATCAAACGCGCTGCCTTCAGCAAATGTTGCTACTACATAACAAAAAGTTGACATCCCTAAATAACTGTCGCATAACTTTCCGCCGCACAAAGCATCCATTTTCTTGAAAAAATTACCTGTATGTGGGATATCATAGCTGGTTGGATCGGTTCGTCTATCTAAATAACAAATGGCATCAAAAACCATGCTTGGCTTGATGTTTAGTTTTGGTAAACTTGACATTTTTCTTACACCTCAATCCCTTAGTTATTACGCTTGATAAATTGTTTCACCTGTATGCAACAACACTTCAAAAAATGCTTTACTGTCATCTTGCAAGTACAATAAAATCGGTTCTATTCGCGTATTAACATTCCAAACAATAAAATTCTATTTGGGGGTATTTCCTTTATAACTTCGGCAGTATATTGTTGTGCGATCATTAGAGTTGTTTTTACTCCTCAATCTCCCGCGTATTATACTTTTCTTTAATCTCCGCTAGTGATCCGCTCATAACCGCGTCAAACTCGGCCTCAAAATCACCGGATTCGATAGCCATGACGCGCTCGGCAAGCCCTGGTGTGGCTTTGGCGATATATTTGCCGTACAGGCGGCGGCACAGAACGCCGACCTGCGGGTGAGAGATACCGGCAGGGCAACGGGCGGAGCAGATACCACACATAACGCACGGGAACGATTTCTTAGCCGCCTCGGCATATTCCGCGCGCTGAGCGTGGGCGATGTATTGCATCGTGGGTAGCTCCTGCGGACAGGCCTTTGTGCAGGCGTTGCATCCGATGCATGAGTATATCTCAGGATAAAGCCGCATCATTATTTGTTCGTTTGGCCTTACGTCGTTGATGTCATAGATCTGTTTTATGAAGGGGAAGAATGGGATGGTTGCTATGTACATGCCATCCGCCACTTGGGTATGGCATGCAAGCGCAACACGAAGTTCTCTTTTATCCTTAATGCGGTAAACGACGGCGCAGGCACCGCAAAATCCGTGCCTGCAGCCGCAACCGCGTACAAGTTTATATCCGGCGTACTCCATCGCACCCATAATGGTTGCGTCCGCCGGCACTTCATATTTTTTGCCTAAGATATAGATGCTGGTTAATGTGCTTGTCATTCCGGCCTCTCCATTACGAATAGTTTAACCTGGGACGGTAGATTGCCGCCCAAAGGGGTAGTTACGATATAGAGGAAATAGAACTGCGAATCTAGGAAGGCGGAACCTTGTAAGAAATACTCACCTTCAGTATTTATGATGAAACGCCCCGGCCACTGCCTCCCGGCGATATTTTGAAATTGGCCGCGCATTATGTCATCTGCGCGGTTAAAATAGTCTTCAATAAACATATCCGTGAGGATGTAGAATATCTCAAACGGTGCGATGGTCTGGCCTTCGATATCTAGGCTGTAGTCCACGGATATGACGGGGCGGAAGCTTGCGAGGAATGCGTTTTCGCTGGTTACGTCCAGGTTAGCGATATCAAAGCCCAACTTGCTTCCTATGCGCGGGCGCAGTACCAGTATATCGCCTTCGCTAAGTTCCTCCCCGAACAAAAGAGCAATACGAAAAGTTGTACTTTGGAGTTCTAGATCGGTGCCATCCAAGATATTTAATGCGCGGAAGTAGACAGGGGTTTCGTAATTGGAATCAGTGGAGATAATGCCTAATTCAAAGGCATCCTCCACGGCAAAACCGTTTGGGAACGGCGTGTCGAAATTAACAACAGCCGTCGTGGGTGATTCTATACGCAGATGCGTAACTCCCGGCATGAAGTAGATAGGCTCGGATACAATGCGGTGTATGCCGCCTTGTTCGTCCTCAATGATAACGTGGGCGACGTTGCCTTGGTTCTCAAAGGTGATTGGTAGCCAAAGGAATGATGTAAAGTCAAATATGTGGACATTACCTGGGAAAACGCGGAAGGAATCTGCGGCGAGGACGCCGTTGTTTGATAGGACTTGCCTTATCTCATCGTCTAGGGGGAAAAACCCGCCATCAGTAATCGCCACGTATGCGGTGCCGCGTACGGTGGACTCTACCTCCACAGTGAGGCGGCTGCCGTAAGGGCGATGGCCGAAAATCCGGTTTTGTCCGTACAGCTCCGTCGGTACGAAGTTAAAACGTACGCCGGGCGCGTCGAGGCGCACATACCCATCAGTAATCAGCGACCCAACGTTTCCGCGCAGCGTAAGGCTTTGTCCGCCTTCTTCACTGCGGTCAAAATCGGGGTGGATTGTGATCTGCCGGATAACGTGGAATTCGTTTTGGTTGGCCAGGATTACGCCGCCCTGCCGCACGTCGACGGAGTTTACTGCAGTGGCGCCGCTTGTTTCGAAGATAATCCGCGTACTTGGCGCATCTAAGATAACATTATGGATGCGGCTGTTTACAGCGGAGACGCGCCCGTTTGTAAGCAGATGAATATCACCCATCGAAAGGTATATATCGTCAAAAACAAGCCCGTTCGTATCTTCAGAGGCAAAGATAGTGCTGTGGCTGGCAAACTCCGTTTGAAAAATAGTTACGCCTGGGGAGGCGACAAGCGTCCTGCCCCTTGCGCCGTTTATCGTATAAACACCCGGTGCGTTGATGTATACGGCCACCATTCCGTCCAGCATGGCGACAGCCTCGGCGCGTGTAAGGAATGCCGACGGGCGGAACATGACACTGCCCATAACTTCTTCGCCGCTTATATACCCAGCCTCGCGCATTGCGCGTATAAGCGGGCGGAGGTGGAGGTTTATCTCGTAATTGTCACCAAAACCCGTGTTGCCGGTTCTGGGCGTTAATTGGAAAGCGCGTGCAAGCATAGCCGCTCCAAGCTCGCGTGTCAGGGGATGGAGCGGGTTCATCCTGTTGTTGCTAGGTGTGAGAACACCGGCGGCGTAGACTTTAAGCATAACGTCAAAGTACCACGAGTTAGGGTGTAAGTCACTGTGACGCACCGTGTCAAACCCTGCAGTGTTCGTATAATTCATTAGGTTGGCTATAATCGCGGCAAATTCGGCAATGCGGATTTCTTCATCAGGGCGGAAGAAGCCGTCGGCCGTGTTTATAACGCCGTATCCGGCCCAGCGTTCAATAGCCGCCTGCGCCCAGTGGCCGCCTATGTCGTAAAAGGTTGTGCCGTTTTCTTCGGCACGGGCAAGGCTTGTGCTACCCATAAAAAACACGATAAGGATAAGTAAACACAAGATACGGTGTGCTGTTTTTTTCATAAATATGCACCTCCATGGTTTCATTAAAATAATTATACCTCTTTTGCATAATCTTGTCAATTAGTTTACCCGCAATGGCATATTTTATGAGGCATATAAAAACGGATACCTTGCAAGAAAGTATCCGTTTTTGTCTAAATGAATGGCTGCTGGTACAGGAAGTCGTCGTATCCTGTGTCGTGGCCGCAGTTGCGGCGTGAGAAGTACACGCAGTCCGTGCAGTCGCGCCGTTCGGCGTGTGTGTGGTTGGCGGACGTGCCTGCCCCCTCTAGGGTTGATTGCGTAAACCCGATACAGTCGTGCTGCATTGGCATACTAAACATGGCAAAACTCCTTTTCGTTTAGTTTGCCCATAATATTATAAAAAATTCATGTAATGGTTTAGTTGGGGTTGTGATGAAACACCAACGGTTCGCGCGGGTACATGATTCTGTTGTTCGGTGTGTAATCTGGCAAAGTAGGGTTTGCGCGTAGTTATTCTGCGAACATTTTTCTATACCTGAGGCAAGCCGGAAAATGCCGGTAATTTTGCGATTGGATATGCGCATAAAAAATGTTGGGAGCGATTTGTCCACTCCCAACATTATGTAATCCTTACTTTTCTTTAATCGCGTCCACCGGGCAGGAGCTTACGCATACGCCGCAGTCGATACATACATCCCCGTCGATAACGTAGATGGGAGACCCCTCAGCGATGCAGCTTACGGGGCATTCCGGCACGCAGGCGCCGCAAGAGATACAGTCATCATTAATAAAATAAGCCATGGTTGTTTCCTCCTAAAATTAAAAATCTATATAGCCGCAATGGCCTCTATTTCTACAACTGCACCTTTGGGCAGTTTGCATACTTGGAACGCCGAACGCGCCGGCGGTGTCGTGCCGTCAAAGAAAGCGGCGTACGCCTCGTTGGCGGCGGCGAAATCGTTCATATCTGTTAAGAACATCGTCATCTTCACGAAGGAGTTTTTATTTGCGCCGGCCGCTTCTGCGATGGCCAGGGCGTTATCCAAACACGCCTTCACCCCTGCCTTAACGTCCGTTACCATATCGCCGGTTGCCATATCTATTGGCAGTTGACCGGATATGTACACCATACCGCCTGCGACAATACCCTGGGAGTATGGCCCGATAGCGGCGGGTGCGCCTGCGGTTGCAACAGCTTTTTTGCTCATTTATAATCCTCCTGTGCTACACATGTTTTAAGCTTGGAAACTGCCCGTAATGTCGCCGTTTATGACGTAGTAAACGTTACCTTCATCCGTATTATAGTAGAAGTTTACTGACTTTAAGTCTTTGATCAGTTTTCCGTCAGCTTTCCAAGATTCCTTGATATTGTCTAAAAATGCTGCTGTGTCCACTTGTCTGCCGCTAACTTCAATAATGCACGAAACTTGCATACACATCACCCCTTTGTTTTGTACTCAATTAGTATTATACCTGTTTATGCAATAATGTCAACTATTTTTTATTGCCAATCGCGCCAATTCGTCGCAGCGGTTGTTTTCGGCGTTTTCGGCATGGCCCTTAACCCATACGAAGCGTACGTCGTGCGTGTTAAGAAGCATAAGAAGCCGCTCCCATAGGTCGGGGTTTAAAGCCTCTTCTTTTCTATTGCGCATCCAGCTGTTTGCGCGCCACTTTTTTGCCCAGCCAAGCCCAATCGCGTCAACTAAATATTTGGAATCGCTGTAAAGTGTGATCCTGCACGGCTCTTTAAGTGTTTCCAGAGCCATGATGGCTGCGGTGATCTCCATGCGGTTGTTGGTTGTATGTACCTCCCCGCCGCTTATTTCCTTACGCACGCCCTTATATATTAAAACCGCACCCCAGCCGCCGGGGCCTGGGTTGCCGCTGCATGCGCCGTCGGTGTAGATTTGTATTTCCTTCATCCTATAAATCTCCTTAGAAAAAACTGCGTTCATATGGTATGTTTATTGTAACATAATTTTGGGTATTGGACAATAGGCGATATATAGCTGTTCGATTTGAAAATGCGTTTTTACTTTAAAACAGAACCTCTTGGTGATCATGAGTTATAAGAATATTTAATAGTTGAATAAGTGTACTTGCCCACAAAAAACCTATTTACTTTTGCGGAGTAATAGTATATAATCTCAAGTATCAAAGTTGAGGGTGTGTAGATATTGAAAATAGATAAAATCAGCGAATTTCAGATTAAGGTTACGTTGGATAAGGACGACTTGCAAGATTTCGACGTAAATTACGGAGATTTGATACCGCCTGGGAATTATAAGAGTAGAAAACTTTTTCAAAAAATCATGATGGAAGCCATGAATACACATGGCTTTAACATGGATACCAGCACGCGCCTTCTTATGGAAACGGTGCCGATACAGGATGGTCGGATCGTTATCGTCGTATCTAAAGCGGCGGAGCACACGGCGGCAGCCGGCAACTCTGGGCATGTGGTGCCGCCAACACAGCACCAAAGTTCCACACCAGCGCCAAAGCCGGAGCGGCGGCACGTAAACAAACCGGCCGGCACAAACGCAGCAAGTGAACAGCATGTGGACGGGTCTATTTTTATCCATTCTTTTAAGTCCCTGGACGAGGTTGGCGCGGTGTCTGCGCGGCTTAAAGGCAGCTTCCGCGGCGAATCGTCGGTATATAAAAATAAGAATAAATATTATTTAGTCCTTCAAAACCATAAAGAAGACGGACAACAGAACATAGAATTCGAATCCGTTTTATTAGAATACGGGCAAAAGCAACCGCAGAATATCGTGTATAAACTCCACTTGGCGGAGTATGGCGAAGTTATCCTTTCCGACGGAGCTGTCGAAAAGCTCGCGGAAGTATACTAACCGCGGATGGCACGGATTTTCGCGGATGTTTTAGTCGCCGAGGTTGGCAGCACGACGACGGTTGTCAATGCGTTTGACCTAAATAACGCAACCATTATTGCTCAGGGTCGTTCACCGACGACTGTTTTAGGCGGCGACGTTCGTATAGGCTTACATAACGCCATTTCCGATTTGGAAGCAAATTTGGGTGGCAAGGTTATTTATAAGGAAATGGTTGCGGCATCCTCGGCGGCCGGTGGGCTTAAGATGTGTGTACACGGGCTTGTCTACGATATGACGGTACGTGCTGCGCGTGAGGCGGCCCTCGGTGCTGGTGCGGTACTTAAACTTGTTACGGCGGGTAAACTCCAACGTACGGACATAGCGAAAATTAAGGAAACTAACCCAAATATAATACTTATTGCGGGCGGGCTTGACTATGGCGAGAGGGAGACCGCTATTTATAATTTTGAGAAATTGGCACAGGTTATTAGCGATGTGCCTTTTATTTATGCTGGCAACACCCAAAACCATGATGAAATAAGGCTTATTGCGGAAGAGTTTGGCGTAAAAGTTACGATTGCTGAAAATGTGTATCCGTCGGTAGACACGTTAAACACAGAGCCGACGCGCCGCATTATACAGAACGTTTTTGAGGAACATATAATCCATGCGCCGGGTATGGCTGGTATACGTGGGATGGTGACGGGCAAGATCATGCCAACACCCGGCGCGGTTATGGCGGCGGCGAAACTGTTGTATGAGGAATTGGGTGACCTAATCGTCTTCGATGTCGGCGGCGCGACGACGGATCTTCACTCCGTTACGCCAGGCAGTACGGAATACGCTGATATGCAAACCAGGCCGGAACCCTTAGCTAAGCGTACGGTGGAGGGTGATTTGGGCGTATACGTAAATATTCCGCATATTATCGAAAAAATTGGCATGGAGGAATTGTTGAAAGAATTTCCGAACATTGATGAAATATTGGATAATTTGCAAGCTTTACCACGGACTGACGATGAGCGAAGTTTCGTGACTTACCTAACACGCACGGCAACAGGAGTTGCCCTTGACCGCCATGTTGGCCGCATGGTTGATTTTTACGGCGTGAGTGGGAAGAAAACCATGGTGACAGGTAAGGACTTAACTGCCGTAAAGTATATCATCGGCACGGGTGGCGCATTGACGGGACTTAGTGGAGGCGCGCGAATTTTAGGCAGCCTGCCGGAAACAAAAACGTCTATGCGCCTCACGCCCCGGCACGGTGCGGAGGTGCTTATTGACAATAATTATATTATGGCATCGGCAGGGGTGTTGTCGGCGGTTTATCCCGAAGCGGCGCTAACGTTGATGCTGGCATCGCTAAACAAGAAAATGGAGGATTAAAGAAATGAGAATTAGGGTTAAAGCATTTATGGTTATAGCCGCCACGCTGATGGCGTTAATCATTACGGCGTGTGCCACAAGAATCATATACACGCCGGATTATGATTACTATATCCCGGATCGCGACTATTCTATAAATTACAATTACATTACCGATGATGATGGCAATGATGGTAATGGATCGGAAACAGATTATTTTATCTCACTGCTAAAACCTACCCACACACCACATGGATACATAGGTCGTTTTTTCGTACAGTATATCAGCAATAACCTTCCGGGCCGTGTGGCATTTACATATCGTGAATACGAGGCGGCTTTATGGATTGAGCAGGTACTACTCGCCATGGGGTTTAATGGATCCCAAATTACGCTTCAATCCTTTTTTTATTCTGATGTTGAGGCATTTCTCAATTACTTTTCTCCGGGGCGGCAGGGGGTGCTGAATGCCGCCAACCTACTTGGGCGGTACGCCGGCAATCAGCGTTATTATAGCCAGAACGTGATCCTAACGATCCCTGGGCAAAGCGAAAGCACCATAATTGTTGGCGCACATTACGACAGCTTCCGCTACGCCGGCGCTAGCGATAACGCCTCCGGCACGGCACTTTTACTGGAAGCCGCGCAGAGAATACAGGAGCAGGAGCACTACCACACGCTGATATTTGTGTTTTTCGGCTCGCATGAATTGGGATTACTTGGCACTTTATACTTCTACGAATCCCTCTCGGAGGAAGAACGCGGAAATATTGAGCTGATGATTGTCGCGGACGTATTGATCGAGGGGCCGGATTTAACATTTGTAACGGGTTATATCTCGTCTACACCCGGCGTTATGGGCTTAGGCTCAAACACGACGTCGATTCGTATGGTGAATCACGTAAGGTCATTTGAGCAAGAACATGATTTCATTTTAACCCAGACGACGATGGGGACAAGTGATGAACGGGTGTTTCTCGCTAGGGGGCATACCATATTTGCCATGTGGGGGTTGGAACGTAGATCACCCGTATCGTTTGGCACAAACTTTCTGCATTCACACAGGGATAGTTATGAATACATAAGTAACAGGTTTCCTGGTATGGTCGAGCAAAACATGCGCGCGTTTTCGCTGCTCTTGGAATCAATGCTGCTCAGAAATTGGACGGTGAGGTAAGTGAAGAAAATCCTGTTTGCCGCCTTTGACCCGTTCGGCGGCGAGGCCGTCAATCCCGCGCTAGAGGCGGTGAAACTGCTTTCTGGCGATATCGGCAGCATAGAGATCGTAAAATTAGAACTTCCAACGGTGTTCGGCAGGTCTTTTGGTGTTTTGGGGGAAGCGATAGAGGAATATAACCCCAACGCCGTGCTGTGCGTAGGCCAGGCAGGCGGCCGATCGCGTATTTCCATAGAAAAGGTGGCGATAAACCTCGCCGATGCGCGAATAGCCGATAACGACGGCAACCAGCCCGAGGACGAGGTTATCATCCCCGGTGCACCGGCAGCCTATTTTACCAACCTACCAGTAAGGCAAATAATTAGCTCGGTAAAAGCGGACGGAATACCGGCGGGTATATCCTATTCCGCAGGTACCTTCGTTTGCAACGACATTATGTATAGGCTTATGCACCTGATAAGCACCGAACGGACGCAGATGCTTGGCGGCTTTATCCACATACCGTACGACACCGCGCAGGCCGTAAACCGCCCGGAGGGTACGCCAACCATGCCGACGGAAACGGTGTGCCGCGCCCTAATGCAAATTGCCAAAGCTCTATAACAAACAAAAAGCCGGCGACTGACAGCATCGCCGGCTTCCTTTATCAGTTTTTCGCATATTTCTCTCTCGTCGCAAGCCCTCCGCGGATGTGGCGTTCGGATTTGTTGACCTCAAGCACTTTCTTTGCGGCTTTTGCTAATTTTGGGTTTATCTTTGTGAGTCTCTCGGTAACGTCTTTATGTACCGTACTCTTCGAAATTCCGAACTTCTTAGCCGTCTCGCGTACAGTAGCATTGGAACTGATGATGAAATTGGCCACCTCGATGGCGCGCTCTTCGATGTAGGCTTTCAAAGGAAGCCCTCCTTTTGGTGCAACGCTTATTTCAGTATATGAAGGGGTTGGCGGTTGTATGAGGGAATTGTTGGGGCTGGTATATTTAACGTTGATTTGTTCGGCTTTTTATGATATAATATAGCTATGAAAGGGGTATGCCTATGAACGCAATGCAGATGTCAATATTAAACGATATAAAATTAAATATGGAAACCCCTTGCATTGAAACAGCAACTAAACGATTTATGACGATAGAACTTTTTGCCGGTGCTGGCGGTTTAGCTCTTGGGCTTGAAAAAGCAGGGTTTGAAACTATCGGGCTAATAGAGTTTGATAAAAATGCCGCCAACACATTGAAAAAAAACCGCCCTCAATGGAATGTAATCAACGATGATATAGCAAATATTTCCGTTTTGGATTTAGAAGCTTTTTTTAATATCAAAAAAGGTGAACTTGATTTGCTGTCAGGCGGCGCACCGTGCCAGGCGTTTTCTTATGCAGGTAAGCGACTGGGTTTAGATGACGCAAGGGGTACTTTATTTTACCACTATGCTTTGTTTTTGCAAAAATTACAACCTAAAACATTTCTGTTTGAAAATGTGCGTGGGCTTATTTCGCATGACTGTGGGCGTACATATCAAACTATTTCTGGTATTTTTAAGGCTGAGGGATATACGGTTAAAACCAACATAATGAATGCATGGGACTATGGCGTTGCCCAAAAAAGGGAACGCCTTATTATGGTCGGTATTCGTAATGATCTTGTGGGTAGTATACAAATTGACTCACCAACACCGCATGAATACAAGCCGGTTTTGAGAGATATTTTGAATGATGTGCCGGAAAGTGCCGGTACACAGTATTCAGAACATAAACGTAAGATTTTTGAACTTGTCCCACCGGGGGGGTACTGGCGTGATATACCGGTTGACATCGCAAAGGCTTATATGAAAA